>Ga0207433_10000128_pt1 | contig 180280 bp, 165 predicted proteins | sample YelNatPaOPGAMG01_FD_187559 | JGI IMG/M metagenome (GOLD analysis project Ga0207433, IMG submission 187559) | Hot spring thermophilic microbial communities from Obsidian Pool, Yellowstone National Park, USA - OP-RAMG-01 (SPAdes) (version 3) | ecosystem: Environmental > Aquatic > Thermal... | reverse complement strand
TCTTGCCGATCCTGCTCGCCGGTGTGCTCGGCGGCATGGCGTGGGCGGCGCTGGTGGCGCTGCTGCGCGATTGGTTCAACGCCAACGAAATCCTCGTCAGCCTGATGCTGGTGTATGTGGCGCAATATTTGCTCGATTACTTGGTCTATGGCCCGTGGAAGGACCCCGAGGGCTACAACTTTCCGCAAACCAAGCTGTTTGCCGACCCCGCGCTGCTCGGTCATCTGGTCGAGGGCACACGGCTGAATTGGGGCTTTCCGCTGGCGTTGCTCGCGGTGGCACTGGTCTGGGTGTTTTTGTTCCGCAGCGTGCGCGGCTTTGCGCTGCAGGTCGGCGGTCTGGCGCCCGCCGCGGCACGCTACGCCGGGTTTTCCACGCGCCAGTCGCTGTGGACGGTGCTGCTGCTGTCGGGCGGATTGGCCGGGCTGGCCGGAGCGCTCGATGCCATCGGCCCACTGCAGCAGCTCACGCCGCAGGTGTCGCAAGGCTATGGCTTTGCCGCGATCATCGTCGCCTTCGTCGGCCGGCTCAATCCGCTGGGCGTCGTATCGTCCGCAGTGCTGATGGCGATGTTTTACATCGGCGGCGAACTCGCGCAGTCGCGTCTGGGGCTGCCCAACGCCATGACTGGAGTATTCCAGGGCTTGTTGCTGTTTGCGCTGTTGGCTTGCGATACGCTGATCGCCCACCGTGTGCGCCTGACGCGCTGACGCAGGAGTTGTCGACATGGACATGACGGCCTCGCTCATCGCCACCACGCTCAGCGCCGGCACGCCGCTGGCGCTGGCCGCGCTGGGTCTGCTGATCAATGAAAAAACCGGCGTGGTCAACCTCGGCGCCGAAGGCATGATGCTCATGGCCGCTGTCGTCGGCTTTGCCGTGGCACTGTCCACCGGCAACCAGTGGCTGGCATTTGCCGCAGGGGCGGTGACCGCGGCGCTGCTGGCCGGCGTACTCGGTGTGCTGGTGATCTGGTTGAACGCCAACCAGTACGCCACCGGGCTGGCGCTGACGCTATTCGGTGCCGGGCTGTCGGCGTTCATCGGCATCGACTACGTCGGCAAGACGTTACCCAACTTTGCGCCCTGGGACATTCCAGGGCTGAGCCGCTTGCCGTTTTTCGGCGCGGCGTTGTTCCGTCACCACCTCATGGTTTACCTGACCATCGTGCTGGCCTTCGGCCTGGTGTGGTTTTTCGACCGCACGCGCGCCGGTTTGGTGCTGCGGGCGGTGGGCGAGTCACCCGAATCGGCGCACGCGCTGGGCTATCCGGTGCGTCGTATCCGGCTGCTGGCGCTGATGGCCGGCGGGGCGCTGGTCGGCGTCGCCGGGGCGTACTTGTCGGTGATCTACACCCCGCTGTGGGTGCAGGGCATGACCGCAGGTCGCGGCTGGATCGCGTTGGCGCTGACCACGTTTGCCACTTGGCGGCCGGCGCGCGTGCTGCTCGGCGCCTATTTGTTCGGCGGTGTGACCATGCTGCAATTCTTTTTTCAGGGCAGCGGAGTGCAGGTGCCGGCGCAAGTGTTGTCGATGTTGCCGTATCTCGCCACCATCGTCGTGCTTGCGCTGATGTCGCGCAATCCGCGCTGGATTCGTCTGAACATGCCGACGTCGATCGGCAAGCCATTCACCCCGGATGGGTGAAAAGCCGTGACGCGGGCACGATTCTTGTATGCGCAGACGCATTGCATTTTTGACGGAGGATTCCATGTTTGACCGCTTGTGCAAAAAAACCTTGGTCGCATTGGCCGCGGCGGCCTGTTTGGCGAGTATCGCGCCGGCTACTGCCGCTGCGGCCGAGCCGCTGAAGGTCGGTTTCGTCTACATCGGTCCGGTGGGCGACGCCGGCTGGACCTACGCGCACGATCTGGCGCGCAAGGCGCTGCAGGCCAAGTTCGGCGACAAAATCAAAACGCAGTACGTGGAAAACGTGCCCGAGGGCCCGGATGCGGCGCGGGTCATCCGCGATCTGGCGCAACAGGGCGACGGGCTGATTTTCACCACCAGCTTCGGCTACATGGAACCGACGCTCAAAATCGCCCGCGACTATCCGAATGTCAAGTTCGAGCACGCCACCGGATACAAAACGGCGAAAAACGTCGGCACCTACGACGCTCGTACCTATGAGGGGGCGTACCTGGCCGGCGTGATCGCCGGCGGCATGACCAAGACCAATGTGCTCGGCGTGGTCGGCTCGGTGCCGATTCCCGAAGTGCTGCGCAACATCGACTCGTTCACCTTGGGCGCGCAGTCGGTCAACCCCAAAATCGTCACCAAGGTGGTTTGGGTGAACAAGTGGTTCGATCCGCCGAAGGAAACCGAGGCGGCGACTTCGCTGGTCAACCAGGGGGCCGACGTGCTGTTCCAGAACACCGACTCACCGGCCGTGCTGCAAACCGCGGAAAAACTCGGCAAGTACGGTTTCGGCTGGGACAGCAATATGCGCAAATTCGGCGGCAAGGCGCATCTGGCCTCGGCGACGATCAACTGGGCGCCGCTGTATGAAATGCTCACCGGCGAAGTGCTGAATGGCACGTGGAAACCTGCGCAATACTGGTGGGGGATGAGACACGACACCATCCAGCTGCAAGACATCAGCCCTGCAGTGCCGCAGGCGCTGAAAAAAATCGTGCTCGAACGCGAGGCCGGGCTGAAAAACGGCACGCTCGACATTTGGAAAGGCCCGATCGTCGATCAGTCCGGCAAAACCGTGCTGCCTGCCGGCAAGGTGGCCGATGACGCCTTCCTCCACGGCATCACCTTTTACGTCAAGGGCGTCGAAGGTCAGGTACCGGGGCGTTGAGCAGCACCGATATGGCTGGCGCACCCAGCGCGCAGCGCAGCCAGATCGCGCACACCCAGGCCTGGGTGGAGCGGGTGGTCATCGGGCTGAATCTGTGCCCGTTTGCCAAAGCGCCGCAAGTCAAAGGGCGTATCCGCTACGCCTTGACCGACGCGGCTACGCCGCAGGCGCTGTTGATCGATCTGGTCGAGGAACTCGCGCTGCTGACGCGCACGCCTGCCGACGAGGTGGAAACGACGCTGCTGATCCACCCGCGGGTGCTGACCGATTTTGCCGACTACAACGCCTTTCTCGACACTGCCGAGGCGGCGGTGACGGCGTTGCAGCTCGACGGCGTGGTGCAGATCGCCAGCTTTCACCCGCAATACCAGTTTGCCGGCACCGCGCCGGACGACGTGACCAACGCCACCAACCGTTCGCCGTATCCGCTGCTGCATCTCATCCGTGAGCAGAGTATCGACCGCGCGGTCGCCGCCTTTGCCGACGCCGACACCATTTACGCGGCGAACATGGCGACGATGCGCCGGCTCGGACCAGCAGCCGTAGCCGCGCTGCTGGCCAGTTGCCGTTGACGCGGTCCTTGGCGTGGTCACGCTCGTCGGGCACAATCGGGTCATCGCAAGCACAGACGTTTGTCCATCTCATGGCCAGCGAAGACCGCCCAACACCACCCAATCCGCCTGCCGGCGGGTCCGGCAAGCCCAAGCTCGATCCGAAAGCGCAGATTCACCTGGGCTACTGGTTGCTCGCCATCACCCTGCTGTTTTTGGTGCAGAGTCTGTGGACGTCGTACAGCAACGTGCAGACGGTGCCATACAGCGAATTCCAGGCTTACCTCAAGGATGGGCGGATCAAGGACGTGGTGATCGGCGAGCAGACCATCACCGGCACGCTCAAAACGCCCGATGCCAACGGCAAATCGGTCATCGTTGCCGTGCGTGTGGAGCCGCAACTGGCGAGCGAACTGCAGCGCTACGGCGTGACGTATTCACAGCAGTACACCAATACCTGGCTGTCGGACATTCTGTCCTGGGTGCTGCCCGCGGTGGTGTTCGTCGGGGTATGGTTTTTTCTGGTGCGCAAGTTTGCCGACAAAGCCGGCGGCATGGGCATGGGTGGGTTCATGTCGATCGGCAAGAGCCGCGCCAAGGTGTACATGGAGGCGCGCACCGGGGTGACGTTCGCCGACGTCGCCGGGGTGGACGAAGCCAAGGCCGAGCTCGAGGAGGTCGTCGATTTCCTCAAAAACCCGCAGGAGCACAGCCGCCTAGGGGCGCGCCCGCCCAAAGGCGTGCTGCTGGTGGGCCCGCCCGGGGTGGGCAAAACGCTGCTGGCGCGTGCCGTCGCCGGAGAGGCCGGGGTGCCGTTTTTTTCCATCAGCGGTTCTGAGTTCGTCGAAATGTTCGTCGGCGTCGGCGCGGCGCGGGTGCGCGACCTGTTCGAGCAGGCGCGGGAAAAAGCGCCGGCGATCATTTTCATCGACGAGCTCGACGCCCTGGGCCGGGCGCGCGCTGCCGCCCCCTTCGGCGGCGGGTTGGACGAAAAAGAGCAGACGCTCAACCAATTGCTCGTCGAGCTCGACGGTTTCGACTCCAGCTCGTCGATCGTCATTCTCGCTGCGACCAACCGCCCGGAAATCCTCGACCCGGCGCTGCTGCGCGCCGGGCGGTTCGACCGCCAGGTGTTGGTCGAGCGGCCGGACAAAATCGGCCGTATCCAGATTCTGAGGGTGCATGTGCGCAAAATCCACCTCGACCCGGCGGTCAACCTGGAAGAAGTGGCGGCGCTCACCCCCGGTTTTTCCGGCGCCGATCTGGCCAATCTGGTCAACGAGGCGGCACTGCTGGCCACGCGCGAAAACGCGCAGACGGTCACGCTGTCGCACTTCACCCGCGCGGTCGAGCGCATCGTCGCCGGATTGGAAAAAAAGAACCGTCTGCTCAACCCGAAGGAGCGTGACATCGTCGCGCACCACGAAATGGGCCACACCATCGTCGCCATGAGCCTGCCCGGTACCGACGCGGTGCACAAGGTGTCGATCATTCCGCGCGGCATCGGCTCGCTGGGCTACACCATCCAGCGCCCAACCGAAGACCGCTACCTCATGACCCGCGAGGAATTGCAGAACAAAATGGCCGTGCTCATGGGCGGTCGGGCGGCGGAACATCTGGTGTACGGCCATTGGTCCACCGGGGCGGCCGACGACCTGGCCAAAGTCACCGACATCGCCCGCAGCATGGTGATGCGATACGGCATGGTGGAAAAACTCGGCGGTGTCAGCCTGGAAGAAACGCAGCAATCGGTGCTCGGCACACCGGGGCTGCCGCACGAGCGCGATTACAGCGAGCAGACTGCGCGCGAAATCGATTGCGCCGTGCGCGATCTGGTGAACGAGGCGTTCAACCGTGCGCAGGACATCCTGCAACAAAAGCGCGCCATCCTCGAAGAGGGCGCCCGGCAGTTGCTGGAAAAGGAAACCCTCAGCGAAGACGAGCTCAAGGCGCTGCTGGCCATGCCGCAGGCCGCCGCGGCGGGCTGATTCGCTGTGGCCCGCTCAGGCGGGTTTGGAGTGCAGGCTTGCGGGCACGGCCGCGGGTCGCGCGTTGCGCTCCAGACCGAGGCCGGCGGGGTCGATGTCCGGCGTGCGCCCGAGCAGCAGGTCGCTGACCAGCCGGCCGGAACCGCAGGCCATGGTCCATCCCAGTGTGCCGTGCCCGGTGTTGAGAAACAGATCGGCGTAGCGCGTCGCGCCGACGATGGGGGTGCCGTCGGGTGTCATCGGCCGCAGCCCGGTCCAGAACGTGGCCGCAGCCAGATCGCCGCCGGGAAACAAATCGCGCGTGACCATTTCCAGCGTCTGCCGCCGCCGCGGGTCCAGCCGCAGGTCGAACCCAGCCAGCTCGGCCATGCCGCCCACGCGGATGCGCTGGTCGAAACGGGTGAGGGCGATTTTGTAGGTTTCGTCGAGTACGGTGGAGCGGGGCGCTCGGGTTTCATCGACGAGGGGGATGGTCAACGAATAACCCTTGACCGGATAGACCGGCAACTCTAGGCCGAGCGGCAGCAGCATGTCCCGGCTGTAGCTGCCCAGCGCAAGCACGTAGCGGTCGGCGGTGAGCGTTTGCCCGCCCACGCGGACACCGGTGATGCGCAGACCATCGCTGAGCAGTCGCTCGATGTTCTGACCGAAGCGAAAGTCCACGCCGAGCGCGCGTGCCTTGTCCGCCAGCCGCGTGGTGAACAAGAAGCAATCACCGGTTTCGTCATGCGGCAAGCGCAAACCACCGGCGAGCCGGTCGCGCGCCCGTGCCAGCGCGGGCTCATACAGCGCGAGTTGGTCACGGTCGAGCACCTGGTAGGGCACACCGCAATCTTCGAGCACGCGCACGTCGCGTTGCACCGCGTCGAGCTGCGCCTGGCTGCGGAAAATCTGCAGCGTGCCCCCGCTGCGCTGCTCGTAGGCGATGCCGGTCTGCTGCCGCAGCGTCTGCAGCCGCACCCGGCTGTATTCGGCCAGCCGCATCATGCGCTCTTTGTTGACGGCATAGCGCTCGGCCGTGCAGTTGCGCAGCATCTGCGCCATCCAACGGATCTGCCACAGGCTGCCATCGGGGCGGATCGCCAGCGGTGCGTGGCGCTGGAACATCCATTTCAGCGCTTTGAAGGCAATGCCCGGCGCCGCCCAGGGCGTCGAATAGCCGGGCGAGATCTGCCCGGCGTTGGCGAAGCTGGTTTCCATGCCGCAGGCGCTTTGCCGGTCGAGAACCGTGACCTCTGCGCCGGACGTGGCAAGCTCAAAAGCCGTGGTCGTGCCGATCACCCCGGCGCCTAGAACGATGACTTTCATTCTCTGGCCTCTTTGCTGGAAGAAGTGGATGAGCAAAATGTAGCGAGCATGAGGCAATAAATTTCCCTGTTTTTCAATGAGTTTTCGGAGAAAATCACTGGCATCGATCCCTCATCCGACTGCTGCCATGTACGAACTCGACCGCATCGACCGCCGCATCCTCGACATCCTGCAGCGCCAAGGGCGCATCGCCATGACCGATTTGGCTGGCCAGGTGGGTCTGTCGGCCTCGCCCTGCACCGAGCGCGTGCGGCGCATGGAACGCGCCGGGGTGATCACCGGCTACGCCGCCCGCGTCAATCCCGATGCGCTGGGCAAGACATTGCTGGTGTTCGTCGCCATCAAACTCGCCTCCAAGTCGGGCGACGTGTTCGACCAAGTGCGTGACGAACTGCTGCACATGCCCGAGGTCATGGAATGCCATTTGGTGTCGGGCGACTTCGACTACCTGGTGAAATTCCGTCTGCATGGCATGAAGGAATACCGCCACCTGCTCGGCAACATCCTCAAGCGCTTGCCGGTACCGGCCGAGTCGCACAGTTACGTGGTGATGGAGGACATCAAGGAAAGCCTGTACTTGCCCACCGACCGATGACCGGTTCGGCGCGCGGGGAAATCAGCGCTCAGGCCGACGGTCTGCTGCCGAGTGCAGCACAATCGCCGCCATGCGAGCCCTCGATTGCATCGCGCTGTCGCTGCTCGATCTGGTGGCCGTGCGCGAAAACGGCACCGTCGCCGACGCCTTGCACCTTGCGCTGCGTACCGCGCAGCAGGCCGAACGGCTGGGATTCACGCGCTACTGGCTGGCCGAACATCACAACCTGGCCGGTGTGGCGAGTTCGGCAACCGCCGTGCTCGTCGGTTATATCGCCGCCGGGACGCAGCGCATGCGCATCGGCTCCGGCGGGGTGATGTTGCCCAACCATGCGCCGCTGGTGGTGGCCGAAGCGTTCGGCACCCTGGCCGAGTTGTATCCGGGGCGCATCGACCTGGGCATCGGCCGCGCCCCGGGCACCGATCCGTTGACCCTGCGCGCTTTGCGCCGCGACCGTATCGAGCGCGAAGACGATTTTCCGCGCGACCTGGACGAGTTGCAGCGCCTGCTCGCCCCTGCAGAACCGGGGCAAAGACTCGTCGCCATTCCCGGTGCCGGAACGCAGGTGCCGATCTGGCTGCTGGGTTCGAGCCTGTTCTCTGCCAGGCTGGCCGCGCAGCGCGGCTTGCCGTATGCGTTCGCCTCGCACTTCGCGCCGCGGCTGCTGCATCAGGCGCTGGCGCTGTACCGCGAGGAGTTTCGGCCTTCGGCGGCGCTGCGAGCGCCGTATGCCATCATCGGTGTGCCTCTGGTTGCCGCACCGAGCGACGAGGAAGCCCGATTTCTCGCCAGCAGCATGCAGCAGCGTGTCCTGGGTATCGTCACTGGGCAGCGCGGCAGACTCCAGCCGCCGCTGCCCGACTATCTGCAAAGGCTTGCCCCGCACGAGCGCGCAGCCGTCGACGATTTTCTCGCGCTGGCGGTGATCGGCGGGCCGCAAACCGTGCGCGAGCAATTTGCCGCACTGGCGCAGTCCACGCAAGCCGACGAATTCATGCTGGTGTGCGACGTGTACGACCCGGCGCTGCGATTGCGTGCGCTGGGCATCGCCGCGCTGGCGATGCGCCCGGCATCGTGCCGGCGCGGGGGCGGGGTGCGCCGTATGCTGTGAACCACCGCAAAAAGTTGCATCCCCCTCTTTCTGCCATGACCGCCGCCCTGTTTGCCCGCCGTCCCCGCCAGTTCAAGCCCTTGTCCGGGGTCAGGGTGACCACTTTGGCGCTGAATCTGCCTGGGCCGGTGGCCGCGGCCCGATTGCGCGCACTCGGTGCCGAAGTGCTGAAAATCGAGCCTCCCGGCGGCGATCCGATGCAGGCGTTGTCTCCGGCGCTCTACCGAGCGATGCATCGCGGGGTGACTGTGCACACCCTCGACTTGAAAACCACGGCAGGGCGGGCGGCGCTCGACGCCCGGCTGCAAGCCAGCGATCTGCTATTCACCGCGTTTCGCCCCGCGGCACTCAAGCGCCTCGGGTTGGAGCGGCGGGGGGTGTCGGCCCGCCATCCGCACCTGAATACCGTGCGCATCGTTGGCTATCCCGGCAGGCGGGCTGGCCTGGCCGGACACGATCTGACGTTTCAGGCCGAGGCCGGACTGATCGACACGGCGCAACTGCCCAGCACCCTGTTGGCCGATATGACCGGCGCGCTGCTCGCCGTGGAGGCCGCGTTGGCGGCGTTGCTGCAGTCGCGCCAGCAGGGGCGGGGAGTCTGGCTCGACGTGGCGCTGTCAGAGGCAGCGCGGTTCGCTGCCGTGCCACGCCGGCTCGGTATCACCGCGCCCGGCCAGACGCTTGGCGGCGCGCTACCGGCTTATGGCGTGTACCGCTGCGCCGATGGTCTGGTGGCCATTGCCGCGCTGGAGCCGCATTTCGCGCAGAAGTTGCAGCAGGCCGCGCAGGGCGGCACGCGGCGACACATCGCCCAATGGTGCCGGCAGCACAGCGCCGCGCAGCTCATGGCGCTGGCGCAGCAGCTCGATTTGCCGCTGTGGGCATGGACGGCGTGAGCGCAATGGCTGGCGCCTCACGGGAACTCACCGCCAAAATGCGCGCTGTGCTGCAGGGCATCGCGCGCGCAGGCAGGCCGCCGTTGCACAGCCTCGGCCCCGAGCAGGCGCGCGCCGTCTACGACCGCATGGCGCAGGTGCTCGATTTCGCCCCGGCGCCGCTGCCGCTATGCGAAGACCTCGACTGCCCGAGCCGAGATGGCAGCCGCCTGATGCTACGGCGGTACAGCGCGCGCCCGGCCGACTGGCGGGTGCCGCAGCCCGCACTGTTGTACCTACATGGCGGCGGCTTTGTCGTTGGCAGCGTGCGCACACACGACGCCTTGTGCCGCCAGCTGGCGCTGCGCTCGGGTTGGATGGTGTGGTCGCTGGACTACCGCCTCGCTCCGCAATACCGCTTTCCCACGGCATTCAACGACAGTTGGGATGCGCTGCAATGGCTGGCTGCGCACGGTGCGCTGTTCGGCGTAGACACGAACCGTCTGGCCGTCGGCGGCGACAGCGCGGGCGGCACGTTGGCCGCGGCCTGCGCCCTGGCCGCGCGGGATGCCGGCTTGCCGCTGGCGCTGCAGTTGTTGTTCTACCCCGGCATGGGCTGCGCCCACGACACCCCCTCGCAGCAGCGCTATGCCAGCGGATTTTTGCTCGACCGGGAGCAAATCGACTGGTTTTTCGCGCTATACCTGCGCAGCCGCGACGATTGCACCGACTGGCGGTTTGCGCCGCAGCACGCCGCTAGCCACCACGGGCTGGCGCCGGCGTGGCTGGCGGTGGCCGGATGCGACCCGCTGCGCGATGAAGCGCTGGCGTACGCCGAATCGTTGCGCCGCTCTGGCGTGCCGACGCAGGCGACGCTGTGGCCGGGGGTGACGCACGATTTCGTCAAAATGAGCCGGGCGCTGCCCGAGGCGACGCAGGCCGTGGAGTCGGCGGCGCAGGCCTTGCGCGCTGTGGCGGTTCAATCCGGTGCCGTGAGCGCGTAGGGCAGGGTGCCGAGCTCCAGCGCCGGGCCGGTGGGCTCTTGCACGTGCAGGCCGGCAGGCTGGGCCAGGGCGATTTTGATTTCGGCCAGGGCCCACCAGCGCCCGTCGGCGTCGGGTGCGGCGTTGACCACGAGTCCACAAGGCTGCTGCGCGTCGGCTTCGTGGAACACCTCCTGCCCGGGCTGCAGCGGCGCAGCGCAGGACACGAGGTACATGCGGCGCTTGAGCGTGCCGCGATACGCGCTGCGCGCCACGACTTCCTGTCCTGGATAACAGCCTTTTTTGAAGCTGATTCCGCCGATGAGCTCGAAATTCACCATTTGCGGCACGAAAGCCTGTTGCGTCGACGCAGTGATGTGCGGCAACCCGGCGCGGATGTCCTGCAGCGCCCATTGCGCTAGAGGAAGCGCCGGCAGCGCGGCGACGGCACGGTGCAACTCCATCTGCGCCGGGTCTGCGCAGGCGGTGAGCAGCAGGCAGCGCACTGAGGCGTCGGCCTGCGGCAGGCGCAGCAGCAGGGCACCGCCATCCAGCCGTCGCACGCCCCACGGCTGGGTTGGCGGTGGCCAGCGTGGGTCGAATGCCGCCGCGTCGCTGCCGAGCAGACCTTGGCGCTGCCATTGCGTACTGGCATCGTCGAGCGTGCATTGCAGCCGCAGCACGAACATGCGCAGGCGCTGTAGCGTCTGCGCCGCGATCGAGGCGTCGAGCAGCAGCAAAATGTGCTGCGCGTCTTCACGCAAAGCGATGACATCGGCCAACATGCGCCCCTGCGGGTTGAGCAGGGCCGCCAGCCGCGCCTGGTCGTCCGGCCAGTGCCGGAAATCCTGCGTGAGCTGGGCGTGGAGCAGGTCCACGCCTTGCGGCCCGCTGATGCGCAGCACACTCAGGGAATCGAGAGAGCAGGAGGACGAAATCATGGCGGTCGACGGCGTTGACCCCCATGAACGGGGGCTGGGCTAGTATAGAAAGATTGACTTCGAAGCGCGCGCAGCCGGCAGTCGCCGACCGCGGCGCATTTTTCACACTGCTGCTGACGTGCGCCTTTTGCGAAATCTCTTGTTGTTCGGACTGCCGATCCTGGCTTTGGCCGGCGGCGGCTTCGCTTGGTGGGCCAACGCCCCCATCGCGCTGCGCGAAAGCCCGCTGGATTTTTCCGTGCGTCCGGGTAGCTCCGCGCTTTCAGCCGCGCGGCAAATCCGCGAGCAGGGTGCGCAGTTGCAACCGCGTTTGTTCTACTGGCTCGCCCGTCTGAGCGGCAAGGGCGGCGAACTCAAAGCCGGCAGCTATGAAATCACCCAGGGCATGACGCCGTGGCGGCTGCTCGAACGCATGGCGCGTGGCGACCAGACGCTGCTGGCCGTCACCATTCCCGAAGGCTGGACGTTTGCCCAGATGATGCAGGCGCTGAACACCGCGCCGGGGCTGGATCATGATGCTGCTGGCCTGACTGCGCAGCAACTCATGCAGCGTCTGGGGGCACCCGCCGACACCGCGCCGGAAGGACAGTTTTTTCCTGATACGTATCTGTATGCGCGCAATTCGTCCGAGTTCGACATCTTGCGCCGCGCCTATCAGGCGATGCAAAAACGGCTGGCCGCCGCCTGGGCGCAGCGCGCGCCCGATCTGCCGCTGAAAACGCCGCAGCAGGCGCTGATTCTGGCGTCGATGATCGAAAAAGAAACCGGCGACCCGCACGACCGCGACAAAATCGCCGCCGTGTTCATCAACCGTCTGCGCGCCGACATGCCGCTGCAAAGCGACCCCACCGTGATCTACGGCATGGGCGCGCAATACCAGGGCAGATTGAGCAAACGCGACCTGCAAACCCTCACGCCCTACAACACTTACGTCATCAATGGTTTGCCGCCCACACCGATTGCGCTGCCGGGGGAGGCGGCGCTGCAGGCGGCGTTGCACCCGGCGCCGATCAAGGCGTTGTACTTCGTTGCCCGAGGTGACGGCAGCAGTCAGTTTTCCGACACCTTGGCGCAGCACAACGCCGCAGTCGCCCGCTACATTCTCAAAACTCCATGAGTGCACTCAATCCCTATCGTCCCGGTTTGTTCGTTGCCTTCGAGGGGATCGACGGCGCGGGAAAATCGACGCAATTGCAGGCTGTGGTCGATTTTTTGCAGGCCGCAGGCCGCAAGGTGTTGCGCACGCGCGAGCCGGGCGGAACGCCGATCGGAGAAAAAATCCGCGAGCTGTTGCTGCACGAGTCGATGCGCGCGGCCACCGAGGCATTACTGATGTTTGCCGCACGGCAGGAGCATGTGTTGCAGGTGATCGAACCGGCGCTGCTACAGGGCACCGATGTGGTGTGCGACCGCTTTACCGCCGCAACGCTGGCCTACCAGGGCGGCGGCAAAGGCATCCCGACGGAACGGCTGCAGGCGCTGGCGCGCTGGGTGCACCCCGGCCTTTGCCCTGACTGCATCATTTTGCTCGACGTACCGCCCGAGGTGGCAGCGCAGCGGCTGGCTCAGTCACGCCAGCGCGACCGCTTCGAGCGGCAAAACGTCGAGTTCTTTGACCGCGTCCGGTCGCATTATTTGCAGCAGGCCAAGGCCGCGCCCGAACAATGGCTGGTGGCCGACGGCACGCAACCGCCGGAAGTGGTGCAGGAGAACATCATTCAACACTTGAAAAAAGTTCTTCAACGTATTGATGCGCAATGAATCTCGCCTGGCTGATCCACGCGCCAAGCGGTTACGGCAAATGGCCGGCGCTTCACCAAGCCGCGCAGGCGCTGCTCTGTGAGGCGCCGCTGGCGCAGCCGGCCGCAGCAGGCAGCGCCGCAGCGCGCCTGCCGCTTGCGCTGCGCCAGACCACGGCCTGCGGCCGCTGTGCCAGTTGCGCGTTGATGGCTGCGGGCACGCATCCGGATTTCGTTGCGGTCGTGCCGCAGGCGCTCTGGCCCGTGCTCGGTTTGAGCCCGGGGGGAGAAGACGACATGACGGCCGACGCCGGCAAAAACGCCAGCCAGGACATTCGCATCGAGCAAATCCGTCGCCTCAACGACTGGGCGGTGAATACCAGCCACCGCGGCCGGGCCAAGGTCGCGCTGATCTACCCGGCCGACGCGCTCAACCCGGCTGCAGCCAACGCTCTGCTCAAAACACTCGAAGAGCCGCCGCCGGGAGTGCAGTTTTTGCTCGCCGCGCACCGCCCCGACGCACTGCTGCCGACCATCCGCAGCCGCTGCCGCCACGCGGCCATGCAGCGGCCGGGGGCGGACGAAGCGCGACGGCAACTCGGTGCGATCGGGCAAATCGACGCCGTGCGTGCCTGGTGCCAGGATGCGGTGTACCAGCCCGACCCGGCTTTGGGCCTGCAGTGGGCTGAGAGTCTGCTCGACGGCGTGGCGCGCGATGCCGCGGCGACACCTCTGGCGACGTCATTGCCCGCGCCGTCAGACCCCGCCACTGGGGTCACGGCACTGCTCAAACTGTGCAGCGATTTGCAACGGGTGCAGACCGGCGCGCCGGCGTTGTACCTGCCGCAGCACGCCGACACCCTGGCGCGGCTCGCCCGGCGCATCGCCCCTGAGGCGCTGAGCGAGCTGCTGCGGCGCTTGCTGGGCAGACGACGTCTGGCCGGGTTTGCGCTGCATCAGGCGCTGGCCGGCGATGTGCTGCGACTAGAATTCGCCCAGCTTTTTTCTTTCCAGGGAGGAAACGACGGATTGTCCGAAGTGGCCTCCACCCCGGTCAGACACGGACTGGACGCAGGCCGTTTTCGGGGACACTCAGGAGATTGATCATGGTCACCTCCCCTGCCTTACGTCCGGCGGCGACCGCCGGCAGCAAACCGCGTGTGCTGCAGCTGGCCATCAAGGAAAAGCCGGCGCTGTATGCGTCGTACATTCCGTTTTTTCCCGAGGGCGGGGTGTTCGTGCCAACGCCGCACGAGTACCGGCTGGGGGAGGGGGTCTATCTGCTGCTGACCATCGTCGACGACCCGCAGCGTTACCCCATCGAAGGCAAGGTTGCCTGGATCAACCCGGCCAACGCCGCCAACCACCGCCCGCAGGGCATCGGCGTGCGCTTTCCTGCCGATGACAAGGCGCGGCAACTCAAGGTGAAGATCGAAGAGGTGCTGGGCGCGGCCGAGGCCAGCGGCAAACCGACCAGCACCATCTGATCGCCCATGCTCACCGATTCGCACTGCCATCTGGCCTATCCCGGCTTGCGCGAGCGGCTCGACGAGGTGCTGGCGCACATGCACCAGGCCGGGGTCACCCGTGCGCTGAACATCTGCACCACGCTGGAAGAATTCGATGCCGTGCACGCCATTGCGCAGCGCTATCCGGAGGTTTGGGCCTCGGTGGGGGTGCACCCGGACAACGAGGGCGTGCACGAGCCTACGCTCGACGATCTCACACGGCGCGCCGTGCTGCCACGGGTCGTGGGCATCGGCGAAACCGGGCTGGATTACTTTCGTTTGGGCGATCGCACGGTGGCCGACTTGGAGTGGCAGCGTGAGCGCTTTCGGCGGCACATCCGTGCCGCGCTGCAGGTGGACAAGCCGCTGATCATCCATACCCGCGCCAGCGCGGCCGACACACTGGCGATCCTGGCCGAGGAGGGGCTGGGGCGGGTGCGTGGGGTGATGCACTGCTTCACCGAAAGCTGGGATGTGGCCCGACAGGCGTTGGATCTGGGGTTTTATATTTCGATTGCAGGCATCGTCACGTTCAAGAATGCGCAAGCGCTGCGCGACGTTGCTGCACGAATCCCGGCCGACCGTCTGCTCGTCGAAACCGACAGTCCTTATCTGGCGCCGGTGCCGCATCGGGGCAAAACCAATGAGCCGGCGTATGTGGCGCATGTCGCGCAGGCGCTGGCTGCGTTGCGCGGCGTTGGCGTGGACGCCCTCGCGGCGCAGACCAGTGCCAATTTCGATCGGCTTTTCTTTCAGTAAATCAGTAGGTTATAAAAATTCATTCGAGTCGATTGTGAGCAGCCGCCGCCGCTTTTTGCACACTTTGGGTCTGGCAGTCGGGTCGCTGGGCGCCGCCCGGCTGGCGCGGGCCGATTCGTACACCGACTTTTTCCGCGCGGTGAACATCGACGACGCCGATACCGTGCGCCGGCTGCTGGCGCTGGGCTTCGACCCGAACGCCGTGGACAGCAAGGGCAACTCGGCGCTGTACCTGGCGTTGCGCTACAACTCGCTCAAAGTCGCCCGCGTGCTGATCGACGACCCGCGTGTCAACCTCAACCAGCTCAACCCCGCGGACGAAAACGCGCTGATGATCGCCTGTCTGCAGGGCGACCTGGACATCGTCAAGCTGATGGTAGAAAAAGGCGCGGAAATCAACAAACCCGGCTGGACGCCGCTGGCCTACGCCGCGACCCGCGGACGTACAGCGATCGTCAAATACTTGCTCGACCATTCCGCCTACATCGACGCTGCCGCGCCCAACGGCTCGACGCCGCTGATGATGGCGGCGTATTTCGGCTACGACTCGACGGTCGAACTCCTGCTCGACGAAGGAGCCGATCCCAACCTCAAAAATGCCCTCGGCTACACCGCGCTGACGCTGGCCACGCAAATGCACCACGACAACATCGCCAAGATGATCGCCAGGGCGATGCATCAGGACCGTCCCAAAGGCAGTTGGTAGAGGCGGCGACTTGCCGATGAAAGGCGCATGCGAACATTTGAGAGCATATGTGCATTATGTCAAATAATGGCCGCGATGCCGGGCGCCTGCACGACTGCCGCGGCAGTCGCACCGGATCGCTTCGCGTTCATTGTTTGACGCAGTCGACGAAGTAGCGTTTGTTGCCGTTGGCCTCGGTTTGCGTCACCAGGCCATGGACGTCGGTGGCGAACCCGGGAAAGCGCTGGTTGAAGCCGCGGGCGAATTGCAGGTAGCGCACGATCGGCGGATTGAACCGCTCACCGGGAATGAGCAGCGGAATGCCCGGCGGGTACGGCGTGACCAGTGCTGCGGTGATGCGGCCTTCGAGCTGGTCGATTTCCACACGTTCGATTTCGCGGTGCGCCATTTTGGCGTAGGCCTCGCTCGGCGTCATCGCCGGCTGCAGGTCCGACAAATACATTTCGGTCGTCAGCCGGGCGACGTCCTGTTCGCGGTACGCCTGGTGGATCTGTTGGCACAGATCGCGCAGGCCGATGCGCTCGTAATGCGGGTGCTGGGTGACGAATTCGGGCAGGATGCGCCACAACGGCTGGTTGCGGTCGTAGTCGTCCTTGAACTGCTGCAGCGCGGTCACCAGGGTGTTCCACCGGCCTTTGGTGATGCCGATAGTGAACATGATGAAAAAGCTGTAAAGCCCGGTTTTTTCGACGATGACGCCATGCTCGGCGAGAAAGCGGGTGACGATGGCTGCCGGAATCCCCGTGGCGTCGAAGTCGCCGTTGAGGTTCAGCCCCGGGGTGACGATGGTCGCCTTGATCGGGTCGAGCATATTGAATCCGTCGGCGACGCGGCCAAAGCCGTGCCAGTCGTCGTCGGCACGCAGCAGCCAGTCGTCGCGTTCGCCGATGCCCTCTTCCGCCAGTGCGTCGGGTCCCCAGACCTTGAACCACCAGTCCTGGCCGTAGTCGGCATCGACCTTGCGCATGGCGCGCCGGAAATTCATTGCCTCCAGGATGCTTTCCTCCACCAGCGCCGTGCCTCCGGGCGGCTCCATCATGGCCGCAGCCACGTCGCACGACGCGATGATGGCGTACTGCGGCGAGGTCGAGCTGTGCATCAGATACGCCTCGTTGAAGCGATAAAAATCCAGCTGCTGGTTCTGCGCGTTCTGCACCAGGATCTGCGAGGCCTGGCTCAGCCCGGCGAGCAATTTGTGCGTCGACTGGGTGGAAAACACCATGGCCTCTTTGGTGCGTTCCCGGTCGGGGCCGATGGCGTGCATGCCGCGGTAAAACTCATGGAAACAGGCATGCGGCAGCCAGGCCTCGTCGAAGTGCAGGGTGTCGATGTGACCGTCGAGCATCTGCTTGATGGTGTCGACGTTGTACAGCACACCGTCGTAGGTGGATTGGGTGATGGTGAGTACGCGTGGCCGGGCCTTTCCCGCCAGATGGCTGGTCAGCGGGTTTTCAGCGATTTTTCGCTCGATGTTCACCGGGTCGAATTCCGCCAGCGGAATGGGACCGATGATGCCGTAGTGGTTGCGCGTCGGGGTGAGAAACACCGGCAGAGCGCCGGTCATGATGATGGCGTGCAGGATCGACTTGTGGCAGTTGCGGTCGACGACGACCACGTCCCCCGGGGCCACGGCCGAATGCCACACCATTTTGTTCGACGTGGACGTGCCGTTGGTGACGAAAAACAAGTGGTCGGCGTGAAAAATCCGTGCCGCATTGCGCTCGGCCGCAGCCACCGGCCCGGTATGGTCGAGCAACTGGCCGAGTTCGTCCACCGCGTTGCACACGTCGGCGCGTAGCAAGTTTTCGCCAAAAAACTGGTGGAACATCTGCCCCACCGGGCTTTTGAGGAACGCCACCCCGCCGGAATGCCCCGGGCAGTGCCAGGAATACGAGCCGTCTGCAGCGTATCCGGTGAGCGCGCGGAAAAACGGTGGCGGCAGCGAATCCATGTAGGCCCGCGCTTCGCGGATGATGTGCCGCGCAACGAACTCGGGCGTGTCCTCGAACATGTGGATGAAGCCGTGCAGCTCGCGCAGGATGTCGTTGGGAATGTGCCCCGAAGTGCGCGTTTCGCCATAGAGATAGATGGGGATTTCGGCGTTGCGAAACCGGATTTCCTCGATGAACGCGCGCAGGTTGCGCACCGCAGGCGGCTCCACGCCCTCCTCTGCCGTGGCGAATTCCTCGTCGTCGATCGACAGAATGAATGCGCTGACGCGGCTTTGCTGCTGGGCAAAGCTGGACAGGTCGCCGTAGCTGGTGACGCCCAGCACCTCCATGCCCTCTTTCTCGATCGCCTGCGCCAGAGCGCGAATGCCCAGACCCGACGAATTTTCCGAGCGGAAATCCTCGTCGATGATGACAATGGGAAAGCGAAAATGCATGACGGCTCCGGCGTGAAAACGATAAAGTGGGCAGTGTAGGAAATTTGCATGGGCGCCGGTGCGACGGTGTGCAACCTTTGGAGGGACGATGATGGACAACCCGGCAGCCTGGTGGGTTCTGGCGGGGCTGTTTGTGGCCATGGAGCTGTTCACCGGGACGTTTTACCTGTTGATGCTGGCGCTGGGTGCGGTGGCCGCCGCCTTGGCGGCGCATCTGGGGCTGGCGCCGACGCTGCACTGGGTGGTGTTTGCCTTGGTCGGTGGTGTGGCGGTGGTGGCGCTGTACGCCGCGCGCCGCCGCTGGGGACGGCGCACTGCCGACGATCTTCGCCACGATAACCTCGATTTGGGCGCGACGGTCGAAGTCACCGCCTGGTCTGCCGACGGCACGACACGTGTGGCCTATCGCGGTTCCGACTGGAGCGCGCGGCCCGCACGCCGCGGCCCGCTCTACCTCGGGCCGCACCGCATCGCCGGGCAGGACGGCAATGTGCTGCTCGTCGAGCCGCTGCCTACGGCAGGTGCCGCGCCCTGCCCGACGCCAGCCGGGCAGGAGTCGACCTGAACCGCAGTATCTTGCACGACTTTGCGCTTTCAACGGAGATTCGCATGGAAATCGCCATCATCCTGGCCGTCATCGCCGTGCTGTTCGTCAGCCGCGGTATCAAAATCGTGCCGCAGCAAAATGCCTGGATTCTCGAACGTCTGGGCCGCTATCACGCCACGTTGCAACCGGGGCTGAACGTCATCATCCCGTTCATCGACAGTGTGGCGTACAAGCATTCGCTCAAAGAGATCCCTCTGGACGTCCCCAGCCAAGTGTGCATCACCAAGGACAACACCCAGCTCACCGTCGACGGTGTGCTGTATTTCCAGGTCACTGACCCGATGCGCGCCAGCTACGGTTCGTCCAATTACGTGGTGGCCATCACCCAATTGGCGCAAACCACGCTGCGCAGCGTCATCGGCAAGCTCGAACTCGACAAGACCTTCGAGGAGCGCGAGTTCATCAACCACAGCGTGGTCAACGCACTCGACGAAGCCGCGGCGACCTGGGGGGTGAAGGTGCTGCGTTACGAAATCAAAGACCTGACGCCGCCGAATGAAATTCTGCACGCCATGCAGCGGCAGATCACCGCCGAGCGCGAAAAGCGCGCGGTGATTGCCACGTCCGAAGGCGCGCGCCAACAAGCGATCAACGTCGCCGAAGGCGAACGCCAGGCGTTCATCGCCCGCTCCGAAGGCGAGCGGCAGGCGGCGATCAACAAGGCGCAGGGCGAGGCCGCGGCGATCGAGGCGGTGGCCAACGCCACGGCGCACGCGCTCGAAGTCATCGCCGCGGCGATCCAGAAACCCGGCGGCATGGATGCGGTGCAACTCAAGGTGGCGCAGCAAGGGCTGGATGCTTACGCCAACCTCGCCAAGACCAGCACCAGTTTGATCGTGCCCGGTGACATGAGTCAGGCCGCGGCACTGATCGCTTCGGCGATGACGGTGATCAAGAAATCCTCATGAATGACGTTTCGGTTACCGCGTCGGCGCGTCGCGCCGCGCTCGACGCCCTGCTGCAGCCCGACCCGCAGCGCAAGGCGGCGCTGGCGCTGGCGCTACGTGCCGCGCTGGGCGATGGCCGCCTGCACATCGATCCCGCGGAGCAGGTGGCGCAGCCCACAGCCGCCCTGCCCGGCCGCCCTGCTCGGCCCGAATTGATCGCCGCGCAGCGCTTGCCGCGGCGCAATCCGCATGACAGGAAGGGTCACGTCGCGCTGATCCACGCGCTTGCGCACATCGAGTTCAACGCCATCAACCTCGCGCTCGACGCCGTTTGGCGCTTTGCCGGCCTGCCCGCGGAGTTCTATGGCGACTGGCTGCGCGTGGCCGCAGAGGAGGCCGAGCATTTCACGCTGCTGCGCCAGCACCTGCTCAGCCTGGGCGCTGATTATGGCGATATCCCGGCGCACGACGGGCTGTGGGAGATGGCGGAAAAAACCGCAGGCGATGTGCTCGCCCGCATGGCGCTGGTGCCGCGCACGCTGGAGGCCCGCGGCCTGGACGTCAACCCGGCGATCCGGGCCAAACTCGCCGCCGTTGGCGACGCGCGTGGCGCGGCCATTCTCGACCGCATTCTGGCCGACGAAATCGGCCATGTGGCCATTGGCAACCGCTGGTACCGCTGGGCCTGCGCGCAGCATGGCCGCGATGCGCTGACTGCCGGTGACGAACTCGGCGCGGCCTACGGCGCACCGCGGTTGAAGGCGCCGTTCAATCGCCAAGCCCGGTTGCGCGCCGGGTTCAGCGCCGCCGAACTCGACGCCCTGGAGCGCAGCGCTGCCGCTGCTACCGCCATGCTTTAGCGTCCGGTGCGGTGGATGTAGCGGTTGAGTTGTGCCATGTCCGCTGACGTGCGGCGGTAGAGATGATCCAGGCTGATGATGGCCACTTCCAGCAGCAGCACGGCCAGCAGCGGGCGCTCCAGCCGCAGACGGTCGTACATGCGGCGGCTGATGCGCAGCAGCCTGGTGTCTTCGCCGGCGCGCAAGCGGATGTCGCGCGGTTTGCGGTCGAAAAAACTCATTTCCCCAAGCATTTCGCCGGGGAGGATTTTGCCGATTTCCATTTCGCTCTCGGGCAACTGCGCGATCAGGCAGCCTTGCCCTTCGAGTACAAAAAACAGACTTTCCCCGACCTGGCCGATGTCGGCGATGATTTCGCCTTTTTTCGGCGCCATCAGGTCGCAGTAATCGAGAAAATCGTGGATCTCACGCCGGGTCAGCATGGAGGTATCGACGAGTTGGCCAAGGAAGTGCGCCAGCGCCTCGCGGTCTTCTGGGGTGATGGTCAGACGATGCATGGGAACAGAGCGGAGTCGAACAAAATTCGGCGGTTATGCAGGCTCAATCGTATCGGCGGTCTTGGCGTTTTCCTAGCGTGGCAGGCCGAAATAGCTGTGGATCCCAGACAGCAGCATATTGACGGCAATGGCGGTGAGGATCAGCCCCATGAGCTTTTCCGCGGCGTTCATCACCGAATCGCCGAGCCATTTGAGTAAGACCTCGCTCATGAGCAACAGGCCGCCGGTGACGAACACCGCCGTGCTGAGCGCGCCGACCCAGGTCCAGATTTCGCCCGGCTGGCGTGACGCCAGCAGCAGCACGGTGGCCAGCGCCGACGGCCCGGCCAGCAACGGCACGGCCAGCGGAAAAATCAGCGGTTCGCGCCCGCCCTCACCGCCGCCGAAAATCTCCGAAGTGGTGGAAAAAATCATTTTGATCGCCACCAGAAGCAAAATCACCCCGCCGGCCACTTCGATCGACGGCTGACTGAGATTCATCAGCCGCAGAAAGCCGTGGCCGCCGAACATGAAGACCAGCAGCACGAGGTAAGCGATGGCGATTTCGCGCAACGCCACCGGCAGACGGCGCTGCGGCGGCAGTTTGCGCATCACGGCGATGAAAAACGGCAGATTGCCGAACGGATCGAGGATGAGCAGCAGCAAAACAAAGGCCGACCAGAAATTGTCGTTCGCCATGGTGTGAGCGCGCCATCAAGCGCGGGGGTGGTGGCGGGCGTGCAGGGTTTTGAGTCGCTCGCGCGCAATGTGGGTGTAAATCTGGGTGGTGGAAATGTCGGCGTGGCCGAGGAGCAATTGCACCACGCGCAAGTCGGCGCCGTGGTTGAGTAAATGCGTGGCGAAGGCATGGCGCAGGGTGTGCGGGGACAGCGGCACATCGATCCCGGCTTTGGTGGCGTAGGCCTTGATCAGCGTCCAGAACATCTGCCGCGTCATGCCAGCGGCTTCGCGAGCGCGCGAGCCGCTGCGCGCGGTGACGAACACGAACGGGCTGTCGCGGCCATGCAGCAATGCCGGACGGGCACTGTGCAAATAGCGTTGCAACCAGTCCTGAGCCGTTTCGCCGAAGGGCACCAGCCGCTCTTTGCCGCCTTTGCCGGCGATTTGCACCACGCCCTGGCCGAGCGACAGCCGCACCACCGGCAAGGCGACGAGCTCGCTCACCCGCAAGCCGCTGGCGTAGAGCAGTTCGAGCATGGCGCGGTCCCGCAGCCCCAGGGCGGTGGTGACGTCGGGGGCCGCCAGCAGCGCCTCGACCTGGCGTTCGCTCAAGCTGCGCGGGTGGCGCTGCGGCTGGCGCGCCGTCTCGATTTGCAGCGTCGGGTCGTCGACGCGCAGGCGCTCGCGCAGCGCCCAGCGATAAAAGCGGCGTAACACCACCAGCCGGCGGTTGGATGACGCCGCGCGGCTGTGCGCGAATCGCGCGGCGATATAGCCCTGCACGTCGGCGGTCTCTGCCTGGAGCAGCGCCGGGCGGCGGGTGTGCGCCAGCCAGCGGGAAAACAGCGTCAGATCACGTCGGTACGCGGCCAGGGTATTGGCCGACAGGCCGTCTTCAAGCCACAGCGCATCGCAAAACTGGTCGATCAGCGCTGCGCTCTGAGCAGGCGCGCAGGGCCACTGAGCCGACACGCTGGCGTCACGCATGGCGCCTGCCGGCCTCGTGTTGCAGCAGCCAGCGCTTGATGCCCAGCAGATAACCGTCTGCCGAGGTGGAGTGGGCAAACCCGCCCAGGCCGTGGCGGGCGACGATGCGGTGGCAAGGCACGACGGGGGCGAACGGGTTGGCCGCGCACGCCTGTCCCACGGCCCGCGCGGCGCTGCGCAGTTCGGTGGCGGCGTCGGCGTAGCTGCGCGTCTGGCCGCAGGGGATGCGCCGCAACAAGTCCCATACCCGACGCTGAAACGCCGTGCCGGCGTCGGCCAGCGGCAGATCGAAGACGAACGTCGCGTCGGCGCAATACGCCTGGAGTTGCCGCACCGTTTCGTGGCCGAGCGCGGTAACCGGCGACACCAGCGCGGCGTCGGGCGGCAAATAGTCAAGATGCACGATTTGCGTCTCGGTGCAGGTGATCCCCAGACGGCCGAATGGCAGGTTGACAACCGCACGCGGCGGCTGGGCGGAGGAAGCGGTCAGAGCAGGCATATCTGGTGGTCTACGAAGCGGCATGCGGCGTCAAGGATACCCTGCCGCGCTCGCGGAATCCGGCTTTCTCCGAGAATGCCGCGATGGATTTGCCGTCGATCGATTTTGACTCTCCCCGCACAGCACCGCCTCGTGCATGGCCAGCGCTGCGCCAGCCATTTGCCGCGCTCGGGTCGGAGTTCAGCGTGCCGGTGGCCGTCAATCCCTTGCCCGACCCGGTGCTCGTCGCCTGCAGCGCCGATGCCGCTGCGCTGGTCGGCCTGCCAGAGCCGCACGGCGCCGAGGACGAGCGGTTCTGGGCGCAAGCCTTCGGCGGCCATGTCGATGCTCTGAGCGCGGGCAGCCGGGCCACGGTGTACGCCGGACACCAGTTCGGCAACTGGGCCGGGCAGCTCGGTGACGGCCGCGCGCTGCTGCTGGGCGAATGGCCCGATGCCCAGGGCGGCCGGCACAGCGGCGGGTATCCGGCGTGGGAAGTGCAATTCAAGGGCAGCGGACGAACGCCGTTTTCCCGCATGGGCGACGGCTGGGCGGTGCTGCGTTCGTCGATCCGCGAGTTTCTGTGTTCGGAGGCCATGGCCGCACTCGGTGTGCCCACCACCCGTGCGCTGTGCATCGTCGGCTCCAGCCGGCCGGTGCGGCGAGAGCGGCTGGAAACCGCGGCGATGGTCACCCGCCTATCGCCGAGTTTTGTCCGCTTCGGTCATTTCGAACACTTCAGCTACAGCGGCCAGATCGCCGCGCTGGAGCGGCTGACCGATTGGGTCATCGCCCGTCATTGCCCGCAGTGCGCTGGCGAACCCCAGCCCGCGTTGGCGCTGCTTGGCTGGGTGGTCGCCCGCACCGCTGAACTCATCGCGCGCTGGCAGGCCGTGGGCTTCGTGCACGGGGTGATGAATACCGACAATATGTCGATTCTCGGCTGGACCATCGACTACGGGCCGTTCGCCTTCATCGACGCTTACGATCCGTTGTACACCCCCAATACCACGGATCAGACCGGGCGTTACGCTCTGGGCCGGCAGCCGGCGGTGGCGCACTGGAATCTGCTGGCGCTGGCGCAGGCCTTGTTGCCGCTGATCGCCAAACCCGACGACGCGTTGCAGGCAGTCGACGGTTTTCGTCCGCAGTACGTCTACGCGGTGCAGCGGCAGATGGCGGCCAAGCTGGGGCTGGAGCAGGTTGACGCCGACGATGGCGCCCTGCTGCAGGATTTGCTGGAGCTCATGGCCGTCAATCGCAGCGACTGGACGCTGACCTTTCGCCACTTCTCGCGGCTGCGCGGTGATGCGCAGGCTGCGATCATCCCAGAGCTGGCTGCGCAGTTCCCGCGGCAGCCGGTGGCCTTCGCCGCGTGGGTGCAGCGCTACCGCGCGCGGCTGCAACGCGAGCGGCGCAGCGATCAGGCGCGGGCGCAGGCGATGGATGCGGTCAATCCCATCGTCGTCCTGCGCCACCACCATGCGCAAGCCGCCATCGCGCGGGCGCAGGATGGCGATTTCAGCGAAGTGCGTCGTTTGCTGGCCGCGTTGCGCAAGCCGTTTACCCTGGATGCGGTACACGCCGCTTACGCCCAGCCGCCAGCCGCAGATGCGCCACCGGCCTGCCTGTCTTGCTCATCTTGAGGCCCCGACATGACGTCCTCCTGCCCAAATGACGCCGTCTGGCGCGGCAAACTGACCGAGCAGCAATACCGCGTCACCCGCTGCAGCGCGACCGAGCCGCCGTTTACCGGCGCCTACTGGAACCATCACGCCGACGGGGTATACCGCTGCGTGTGCTGCGGCACGCCGCTGTTCGATTCCCGCACCAAGTATGACTCGGGCAGCGGCTGGCCGAGCTTCTGGCAGCCGACCGATCGGGCAGTCGTGCGTGAGGTGCGCGATTTGAGCCACGGCATGGTGCGCATCGAGGTGCAGTGCGCGCATTGCGGCGCGCATCTCGGCCACGTCTTCCCCGACGGACCCGAACCGACTGGGCTGCGTTATTGCATCAACTCGGCAGCGCTGGACTTTGCGCCGCGCGGGCAGAGCCCGTCGCCCTGAGCGGGCGAGCAGACTCGGCGAATGCCCTCAAGCGCGCGGCGTTCTGCGCCTTCCGCGCAGTATTCCCCAGACCAAGTACGCCGACACGCCGAGAAACAGCACAGCCAGCGCCGCCTGGCCATAGCCGGCAAGGCCGGCTGGGTTTTTCCAGCGGTGCCGCAGGATATCGTTGGTCAGCGCCTGCGCTTGATCGGCCGGGGCAAACGCCAGCGCCGGGTCGATTTGTCTGGCTCGCTCCAATTCCTTTTCGGCCAGCGGCCATTTGCCCTCGGCGGCGAGCAGGCGTGCGTCCAGGTAATGCGCCGCGGCCGAATCGGGCTGCGCAGCCAGAACCTGGGCGATGGCCCGGTCAGCCTGGGCGAACTGTCCGGAGTGCAGCAAATCAGCGGCCTGTTGCAGCGTGGCGGCCCGTGCACAAGACACTGCTGCCAGCGTGAGCAGCAAAAAAAGATACAAACTCCGTATCGGGCGGATCGAGCGCAAGGTCATGGCGGCAAGCTCCATCTCAACGCAAAGAACCACCCTAACACATTGCGGCATGTTCTTCTGCGGACGTCTGGTGAACCACGATGCAAAGCGAGCAGAAAAAATTTCCGCTGCACCCGGCGCATCCTGAACGGATCTGCTGGGGTTGCAGCCGTTATTGTCCAGCCGATTCGATGCGTTGCGGCAACGGCTCGGAGCGTACGCAGCATCCGGTGGAATTGCTCGGCGAGGATTGGATGGATTTCGGTCTGGACGCCCAGCAGCCCCCGCCTGACAAGCCGGGTTGACCGCGCAAGGTGCGCCTGCCGCGACGATCCCCTTTGCATCACAGGGGCATCAGGCCGGAGTGGAGACGTCGCGGATTAAGTGGTAAATTTTTTACCTATATAACCTGTTTCATTTCATGTTTCCAGCCACTTTCAGTTCTCTCCCCGACATGAACGATCTGCTCGCACCCACCACTCAAACGCCTTACGATCAAGCCATCGATCAGGCCTGCGGTGCTCTTCACGCCGCGTACGCCAAGGGTTGGATCACCCACCGCGACGGCAATATTTCACTGCGCGACGCAGCGGGCGATGGATTCTGGATTTCGCAAAGCGCCGTGGTCAAGGCACGGTTGCAAGCGTCGCAGATGCTGCATGTAGGCACAGCCATTCTCGCCACCGGCGCAACGCCAGCGGGTGTGTCGGGGGAATTCATGCTGCATCGTCTGTTGCAAGCGCTACTGCCAGCCGGATTCGATACCGTGCTGCATCTGCACCCGACCTATACCGTCGCCGCCATGTACGCCGGCTGGGATTTGCGCGCACTCTCCGATCAGTTTCCCGAGGTGACGCGCTATACCCGCGTCGGTCACAACGTGCCAGCGCTGCCGGCAACCAGCGAAGAATTGGCGCTGGCTTGCGCCACGGCATTTTCTCCCGCGCTGGGCGGTATGCCGCATATCGTTGGTTTGGATCGGCACGGTATCGTCGCCGTCGGACGCTCGCCGTTCGACGCCTTCGAGCATGTCGAGCGGTTGGAGCACGTCTGTCAGATGGTACTGGCCTCAGGTAACCGCGCCATATCGACAGAGAGCGTCAACCTGATGGGCGCGGCGGTCGACGCAGACCTCTTGGTGGCAGCCTGTGAGGCTGCCACCGCAGCAGGCGGTACGCAGGCATTTGAGGCAAAAGCCGGGTCATCGCAGATTTCGCGGCTTGCCGCCACCGCCGAGCCCTGGGAGCAGCCATGAGCAAGAGCAACGCCGCGCTGGACGGACTTCTGCAACGCGAGTACGCCGCAGGTTTCGTTTCGCCCATCGAAACCGACCTCGCGCCCAAGGGGTTGAACGAGGACATCATCCGGCTGATTTCGCGCAAAAAGAACGAGCCGGATTTCCTGCTGCAATGGCGATTGAACGCTTACCGTCATTGGCTGCAGATGACCGAGCCAGCCTGGGCCAAAATCCACCATCCGCCGATCGACTACCAGGCGATCCATTATTACGCCGCGCCCAGACGGGCGGCGCCAGCGAAACATCTCGACGAGGTCGATCCCGAGCTGCTGCGGGTGTACGAAAAACTCGGCATACCGCTGCACGAGCGTGCGGCACTGGCCGGGGTTGCCGTCGATGCGGTGTTCGATTCGGTGTCCGTGGCCACCACGTTCAAAGACCAGCTTGCGGCGCTCGGCATCATTTTTTGTTCATTTTCCGAAGCCGTGCAACACCACACGGAACTGGTGCGACAGTATCTGGGCAGCGTCGTGCCCGTTGGTGACAATTTTTTCGCCGCATTGAATTCTGCCGTGTTCACCGACGGCAGTTTCGTCTACGTGCCCAAGGGGGTGCGCTGTCCGATGGAGTTGTCGACCTATTTTCGTATCAACGCCAAGGACAGCGGCCAATTCGAACGCACGCTGATCATCGCCGACGAAGGCGCGCAAGTGTCGTACCTCGAAGGCTGCACCGCGCCCCGGCGCGACGAAAACCAGCTTCACGCCGCAGTGGTGGAAATCGTCGCGCTCGACGCTGCACAAGTGAAATATTCGACGGTGCAGAACTGGTATCCCGGCGACGAAAACGGCAAAGGCGGCATTTACAACTTCGTGACCAAACGTGGCGACTGCCGTGGCGCGCGCTCGCGCATCTCGTGGACGCAGGTGGAGACGGGATCGGCGATCACCTGGAAATATCCGAGCGTGCTGCTGCGCGGCGACGAGTCAGTCGGCGAGTTCTATTCGGTGGCGCTGACCAACCATTTCCAGCAAGCCGACACCGGCACGAAGATGATCCACATCGGCCGCAACACCCGCAGCACCATCATCAGCAAAGGCATTTCCGCAGGCCGCAGCAGCAATACTTATCGTGGCTTGGTCAAGATCCTGCCGCGGGCCGAAGGTGCACGCAATTACACCCAATGCGACTCCCTGCTCATCGGCAGCCGCTGCGGTGCGCACACCTTCCCGTCCATCGAGGTGCGCAATCCGACGGCACGTGTCGAGCATGAAGCGACGACTTCCCGCGTCGGTGAAGACCAGTTGTTCTACTGCATGCAACGTGGCCTTTCTGCGGAAGACGCCGTGGCGATGATCGTCAACGGCTTCGCCCGCGAAGTGGTCAGGCAATTGCCGATGGAGTTTGCCGTCGAAGCGCAAAAACTGCTCGGCGTCAGCCTCGAAGGCAGCGTCGGTTGATCTTGCAGACCAAGGGGGATACGACATGAACCGCATTTCGAATGCAGCACAGCGCGCGATGCAGCCGCTGTTGGCCGTGCGCGGCTTGCACGCCGGCATCGACGGCAAACCCGTTCTCACCGGGGTCGATCTGGATGTTTTTGCCGGGGAAGTGGTCGCGCTGATGGGGCCCAATGGTTCGGGCAAGACCACCCTGGCGCAAGTGCTCGCCGGGCGCGAGGCCTATTCGCTCAGCGCCGGACAGGTGCAATTTGCCGGCACCGATCTGCTGTCCATGTCACCGGTGGAACGCGCGCGTGAGGGCTTATTCCTCGCGTTTCAGTACCCGGTGGAAATTCCCGGTGTGCCCAATATTTATCTGCTCAAGGCGGCGCTCAATGCCCAACGTCGGCATCAAGGCCTGGCCGAGCTCGACGCCATCGAATTCCTGCAAACGATCAAGCAATTGCTGCGCGAACTCGGTCTAGACGACAAATTTTTGCAGCGCGGGGTAAATGAAGGCTTTTCCGGCGGCGAAAAAAAACGCAACGAAATGCTGCAGATGGCTCTGTTGCGACCACGGCTGGCGATTCTCGACGAGACCGACTCGGGGCTGGACGTCGATGCCCTCCAAGCGGTAGCCGACGGGGTCAACGCGCTGCGCCGTCCCGACCGTGCCTTCCTGCTCATCACGCATTACCAACGCCTGCTCGAACACATCGTCCCCGACCGTGTGCTGGTTTTGCTCCACGGACGCATTGTCGCAACCGGCGGGCCCGATCTGGCCCGGCGCATCGAACGCGAGGGATATGCCTGGCTGCAGTGCGCAACGCAGTCGCAAGGAGTCGCGCCATGACAGCGGTGCAAGACTGGCTAGAGCATGCCCTGACACAAGTGCCGGATGAGCCGCAGGCCGTTCAGGCGCAGCGCCGAAGTGCCGCGCAGACCCTACGCAGTCGAGGATTGCCCACGCGCCACGACGAAGACTGGAAGTACACCAGCCTGAAAGGGCTTGATGTGCTGCCTCGGGCGGATTCGGTGTCGCCGGCCAGGGTGTCGGCTGACGACTTGAATGCTCTGGGGGCAATCGACCACCCGGATTGTGCTCGCGTGGTCTTCGTCGATGGCCGTTACGCGCCGGGCTTGTCGCGCCTGCACGGCCTGCCTCAAGGAGCGCGGCTGCGTTGCTGGTCTGCGCGGCTGACTCCCGATCTGGCGCACGAAGTGCTCGCCGCGGCTGCCGATGCCGATGCCGTCGACGCCGTCAACCGTTTGTTCGCCGCCGACGGCTTGGACCTCGAATTGGCCGCCGGAGTACGCATTGCCCAGCCGCTGCTGGTCGTGACGTTGCAAACGAACGCAGGTGGCTCGCACCTGCGTCACCGCATCACCCTGGGCGCAGGAGCCAGAATTCAGCTGGTCGAGCAACACCTGGCCCTGGCTGCGACCCCAGGCTATGTCGTCACTGAAAGTACGCGCATGGATCTGGGAGTGCACGCCGCGCTGCATCACGTGCGGCTGCAGACGGAGGCTGAGACGGCATCGCATGTGTCGCAACTGCACGTTGTGCAGGCCGAACGCAGCCAGTTCGACGCCCAGTTGCTGGCGTTGGGCGCAGCTCTGTCGCGGCAGGAGTGGCATGTCGACCAGCGTGCCGCCGGCTGCTCGGCCGAAGTGCGCGCCGCCAGTCTGCTGCACGGGCAGCAGCATGGCGACGTGCATTTGCGCATCGCCCACCGCCAGCCGCACGGGCACAGCCGCACGCACGTTCGCGGTGTGTTCGACGACGCTGCGCGCGGTGTGTTCACCGGCCGCGTCGATGTGCTGCCCGGCGCCGACAAAACCGACGCGGCGATGATCAACCGCAATGTACTGCTGTCGATGGCGGCGGAAGTCGACACCCGACCGCAACTGCAGATCGACGCCGATGACGTGCAATGCAGCCACGGCGCCGCGGTGGGCCGACTCGACGACGACGCGCTGTTTTACCTCACTGCGCGCGGCATTGCGGCGGACGAGGCGCGCGCCCTGTTGCTGCGGGCATTCATCGTTCCGGCGCTTCCCGACATTGGCTGGGCGCCGCTAACCAGGCAGATCGCTGCACTGCTGGCAGCGCGCGGTATGCCGACCCCGGATGTGACGGAGCCACGATGAACGCGCGTGAACGAAATCTCGCCCCGCAGCTCAATTGGCGTGATGTACGCGCGCAGTTTCCCGCATTGGGGCAAACCGTCCACGGCAAACCTCTGGTCTATCTCGACAGTGCGGCGAGCGCGCAAAAACCGCTGGCCGTGCTCGACGCGATGCGGGCTTTCGACAGCCACGATTACGCCAACGTGCACCGCGGTGTGCATGCGCTGTCGCAACGCGCCACCGAAGCGTTCGAGGCCGCGCGCCACGTCGTTGCCCGCTGGATCAACGCGCCTGCGGCTGACGAAGTCGTGTTCGTTCGCGGCGCCACCGAGGCGATCAACCTGGTGGCGCACAGCTTTTTGCAACCCAGGCTGCGGGCTGGAGACGAGGTGCTGGTATCGGCCATGGAACACCACGCCAATATCGTGCCGTGGCAGTTGGTCTGCACACCGGCTGGCGCCAGGCTGAGGGTGATGCCGATTTCCGACGACGGATTGCTCGACCTCGATGCCCTGCCCGATCTGCTCACACCGCGCACCCGCATGCTGGCGATCACCCAGGCGTCGAACGTGCTCGGCACGGTCAACGACGTCGCCGCCGTCGTGCGCCTTGCCCATGCGCGAGGCGTACCGGTGCTGGTCGACGGCGCCCAGGCGGTGGCGCATCTGCCGGTCGATGTGCAGGCGCTGGGCTGCGATTTCTACGTTTTCTCTGGCCACAAGCTCTACGGCCCCAGCGGCATCGGCGTGCTCTGGGGGCGGACCGAATGGCTCGCGGCGATGCCGCCGTACCAGGGCGGCGGCGACATGATCCGCAGCGTCACCTTCGAGAGCAGTAGATTTGCCGACCCGCCGGCGCGCTTCGAGGCGGGCACACCGCACATCAGCGGGGCGATTGGTCTGGCGGCGGCGATGGACTTTCTCCGCACGCTCGGGTGGGAAGGTATCGCCGCTCACGAGCGTGAGCTGCTCGATTTGGCGCAGCGCGAGCTATGTACTCTGCCCGGCTTGCGCATTTACGGCACCGCGCCGGACAAGATCGGCGTCATCGCGTTCAATGTGCAAGGGGTGCATGCACACGACCTGGGCACCATCGCCGATGCGCAGGGTGTGGCCCTGCGCGCCGGGCATCATTGCGCCATGCCGCTGATGCAGCGTTACGGCGTGGCAGCCATGGCACGGGCGTCCCTGGCGATTTATAACGACGCCAGCGACATCCACGCTCTCGTGGCCGCGGTGCGCAAGGCGCAGGCGATGTTCGCCGTTTGAGGGCAAGACCATGCGCGAAGCCAAATCTGACTCAAAGACCGACGTGCGCGACCTGTACCAGGACGTGATTTTCGACCACTACCGCAGACCTCGGCACTTCGGCCACCTGCTGCATCCCAACCGGGTGGCGCAGGGACACAACCCGCTGTGCGGTGACCGCATCGAACTCGAACTCGACCTAGCGGACGACGGCTGCATCCGTGACATCGCCTTCTGCGGCGAGGGTTGCGCCATTTCCACCGCGTCGGCCTCGCTGCTGACCGAAGCGGTCAGGGGCAAATCCCTCGGCGACGCGCTGGCGTTGTTTGACCAATTGCACGACGCGCTGGTCGGGGGCGCAGCATTGCCTGCCGATACTGCGGGCAAACTTCTTGCCCTCGAAGGGGTCAAGCAGTTTCCTGCACGGATCAAATGCGCCATGCTCGCCTGGCATACCTTGCGCAACGCGCTGACGCAGCCGCAGCCTGACGTGGCCAGCACGGAGAATTGACATGGGCCAAACCGACGACTCTGTCCTCATCACCCTGCACCGCGACGTGCCGGCCACGCTGGTACCGGTCGGGTTGACCGGCCTGTTGCTCAAGGGGACGCAGGTGAGCGTGAGGCAAAGGCTGGGCAGTCACCTGACCGTGGTGTCCGAAGGACGCATGTATCGCATCGACGGCCGCCATGCCGACGCCTTGGGTCTGCAAACCAGCGATGCCGTGCAAATGCCGCAGCCAGCCACGCGCGAGGAGGTCGAAGCCGCGGTGCGCGAGCAACTGGCGACCTGCTACGACCCGGAAATCCCCATTGACATTCTCCAACTCGGGCTGATCTACCGCCTGCAAGTGCAGCCGGCCGACGACACCGGCATCGGCTGGCGGGTGGAGATCGACATGACCCTCACCGCTGCAGGTTGCGGCATGGGCGCTGTGCTGACACAGGAGGTGTACGAAAAAGTGTTGCGCATCCCTGGTGTCGAGCAGGTCAACGTCGCATTGGTGTGGGAACCACCGTGGAATGTGGAACGCATGAGCGAAGCCGCGAGGCTGCAAGCCGGGCTGTGGTGAGACCGAGCCCGAGGCCGGCTCAAGCGTCTTTTCTCATCTGCTCCCTGTCTGGACGTGAAAGTCGATTCGCACGCCTTCGGCCGAACGACTGACGTATTCCGCCCGAACCCGATCACCGAAATGCCGCTCGATCTGCTGTAGCAGCGGAATCGGGTCATGGTCGTTGAAAAACGCCATGGTTTCTCCGGGTTCGAGCGCCGTCAACGCACCGAAGATGGCGGCGTGGCGAAAGCGCTTGGCGATGCCGCTGGCGTCAAAAGCATAGGTGCGATCGGCGCGGCGGTGCGAATGGGGCTGGTTGATGAGGTGCAAGGGTTCCATGGGTGTGGTTTCGACGGGAAAAGTCGCAACGGCGCTTTGGGCGGCCGCCTCGAACTGCGGGAACAGGATGTTGTTTTCGGTATGGACATGCTGCATCAATTCGTCAGTGAAGCGGCCCAGCCCGTCATAGAGCGCTTGCCATGTGGCGCAGGCACCAGACGGAAGTTGCAAGCCGTGGGTGAGGCGCTGCACGGCTTGCAGCATCCGGCCGTGATCGTCGTGCTCTTGACGCATGCGTGCGATGGGCGGCGCGAGAAAGCCCGCGGGATTGCGGCGCATCAACGGAAACAAGATCTGCTCTTCTTTCTGCATGTGGCCTTCGAGTTCATCTCGCATGGCCTGCAGCAACTGTGTCAACCCGGTGGGCGCATCGGGGTGGGTGGCGTGCACCTGCTCGACCTTGGCGGCCAGGGCAATCAACTCCGGCAAGTCGCGGCGGTGACCATCGTGGAAGCGGCAGACGATCTGGTCGATCAAACCGGCGACATCGTCGGCTGTCTGCGCCTCGGTAGGGGGCTGCTGATCGAGCGCGGCCAATTGTGCCTCGATCAAGCCGACATCGATCCCCTGCGCCAAGGCTGCCGCCTCCAGGGTCTGCTCACCGCCGCAGCAGAAATCGAGCCGATGCTGGCGGAACAAGGCGGTGGCGCCTGCAATATCGCGGGCGAGCGCGCCGAGCAAGCGATGCGCATACGTCTGCGGCTTTGGTTGCGCGATTGTGGGCATGGTCTGCTTCCTCCTCAAGCTCAGTCCGATGTCTGCTCAGAGTCGAAACTTGGAACAGGTAAAATAAACTCCACTATAGAGCTGTTTAGTGGTATTGGCAATACCTTTTTTGGAGCCCGGCATGCGCCTGACATCTTTTGCTGATTTCGGTTTGAGAGCGCTGCTCGTTCTTGCAGCGAGCGAACGCGAGCCCTGGTCGAGCGCGGAACTTGCTACCAAACTCGGCATTTCCCGCGACCACCTGATCAAAGTGCTGCAGCGCTTGGCAGCAGGTGGCTATGTGCAGACCGCACGGGGCGCTGGCGGCGGGGTGTGGCTGGGTAAAGATGCCCGGGCGATTCGTCTGGGGGAAGTGCTTTCCTGGCTTGAAGACGATGCGGCTCTAGCCGAGTGTTTCCGCGAAGATGGCGGACACTGTGTGCTCTGCGGCTTTTGCGCCATGCAACCCCGTTTGGAGCGCGCGCGGCGCGCGTTTTACGCCGAACTCGACACTTCCACCCTTGCGGACTGTCTCACCCCCGGATTGAACCGCTTCGTCGCCGAAACGGCCTGAAGACGATTCACGTTAAGACAAAAAAGCCCGGCATCGTCGCCAGGCTTTTTTTGATTTGGGGTGGCTGATGGGACTCGAACCCACGACAACAGGAATCACAATCCTGGACTCTACCAACTGAGCTACAGCCACCACAAAAAAATAAGTATATCGCAAAAAGAATCGATCTTTACGCAATGCCGGGATGGTTAGCCGGCTGAGGCGGTCTCGGTTTTGGGTTTGTAGAGGATTTCGACACCGAAACGTTTTTTCAATGCCTGGATGTAGGCGTCGATCACTTCCTGGGTGAGCTGCCGGTTTTCCGCGGCGGCGGCGGCGCGCACCAGTTCGGTGGGAACGGGCCCATCGATGACCCGATCCAGTTGGACGATGGCGTAACCTTGTACGCCGAGGTCGACGCCCCCGAACGCTGGCAGTTTGGCCGCATTCAGCGCAAAGGCTTTCACGACGACCTGCTCTGGCAACCCTGCAGTGGGTTGCGTCTGGCTGATGGTTTGTGCCGCACCGAACGGCAACGATGCAGGCGATTTCAACGCTTGCTGGCCGGCCTGGCGGGCCAGAGCGGCTGCTTTTTGCTCGATCAGCATCTGCTGTGCCTGGGTTTGTACGGCGCTGAACGGCAAAGTCTGTGCCGGGCTGTAGCTCAGCACCCGGCCGGACGCCCAGACGTTCGGTGCGATTTGCACCGCCTGGATGTTGTGTTTGTGACGCAAGCTGTTTTCAGAGAACAGCGCGTCGACAAACGCCTTGCTGGCCAGCGGGTTGGCGCTGCCAGGCGTAGCGGCCACAGGCTGGCGTGTGACATGCTCGGCGGTCTGTACATGCAAATGCAGCTTGTCTTCGACCGCCTTGAAGCTGTCCGGGTGTTCGAACACGGCGTTGGTGAACGTTTCGGCGGCCGCAGACAGCCGTTTTTGCACGGCTTGCTGCTGGAGTTGTTTTTCGATTTCGGCCTTGACGCTGTCGAACGGCTGCTGACCGCCGGGTTTGATGCCGGTGAGTTCGATGATGTGGTAGCCGAATTGGGTTTTCACCGGACCCACGATGTCGCCGACCTTTGCCATGCCGAAAACCGCGTCGGCAAACGGCTTGACCATCGCACTGGCGGTGAAATAGCCCAGATCGCCACCTTTGTCTGCAGACCCGGGATCCTGCGACTCTTTGCGCGCCAAGGCGGCGAATTCGTCTGGATGGGCTTTGACCTGGCGGGCGATGGCCTCGGCTTTGGCTTTGGCGGCTTCCTGCTGCGCAGCCGTGGCGTCGGCCGGCACGGTAATCAAGATATGGCTGGCGCGACGTTCCTCGGGTGTGGTGTATTGTGCCAAATGGGCTTCGTAATACGCTTTGGCCTGTTCGGCCGTCACCTGCACTTGGTCTGCGAGCGCGCCGGCGCTGAGCACGACATACTCGATGCTGGCTTGTTCGGGTTTCTGGAACAGCGATGTGTTGTTCTTGTAGAAGCTCTGCACTTCGGCTGGCGTCACTTGTACCTGCGCGGCAAATTCCGCCGGCCTGAACCAGGCCAGGCGCACGACGCGCTGCTGTGCCGCAGCCTTGGCAGCGGCCTCGGCCAAGGCGCGGCTGTCGATGATCGCGCCGGCCACACCACTGAGGACTTGCTGCAGGATCAGCTGTTCGCGCACCTGAGCTTCGAATTGCGCGGTATTCATTCCCTGCGCGGCGATCAGATTGCGATACGCCTGGACGTCGAAACTGCCGTCCGGCTTGCGCAGTGCGGCAATTTGAGGTATCTGCAGGATCGCCTGTTGCACCTGCGTGTCGGTGACGGCGAGATGCTCGCGTTGCGCCTGCAGTTGCAGCAGGCGTTGACGGATCAGGCCATCGAGGGTGCGGAGCTTTTGTTCGGGGGTGTCGAGTTGTTTGATGTCCACCGAGCCACCCAGCATGCTTTGCAGCCGGGCGATTTCTTCGCGGTTGGCGGCGTCGAGCTGCTGCATGGTGATGGCTTGACCGTCGACTTTGGCTGCGGCGTTCTCCCTGCCCTGAAAGCTGCTGTATCCCTGGATGCCGAACAACACAAACGATGGAAAAACCAGCAAGAACAGCACGATTTGCATCAATTTGCTGTGTTTGCGTATGGATTCGAGCATGGTGGGTGGTCAGGGGTGGATCGATACGCTGACATCGCCTGGCCTGCGGTCCGTGCGCGTTGCCCGGAACGGCAGAACGAGGCGAAGAGCAAAACGGGAAGGACAGACGGTAACCGGTGGTGGGTGCTGACGGGTTCGAACCGCCGACCTACGCCTTGTAAGGGCGCCGCTCTACCAACTGAGCTAAGCACCCGGTCGTTTGTGCCCTGGCATCGGCGGCGGTACATGCGCCGCAACGCCGTGGGTGGTGTGGGTTGATTATTTGATGGCGTCCTTCAGACCTTTGCCGGGACGGAATTTGGGAATTTTGGCCGCTTTGATTTTGATGGCAGCACCGGTGCGCGGATTACGCCCGGTGCGCGCCGCACGTTTGGTCACGGCGAAGGTGCCGAATCCGATCAACGACACGCTGTCGCCCTTTTTCAGCGTGCGGCGCACGGCGTCGATCATGGCATCGAGCGCCCGGGCGGCCTGCGCCTTGTTGAGTTCTGCGGTATTGGCGATATGTTCGATGAGTTCGGCCTTGTTCACTTGTGTCCCTCTCTCTGGTCAGGATGCGTGCGCCTGCGTCGTGGCGATGCGCTAAAAAAATCACCTGCCCGGCGGGAGGTGATCGGCTGATGCATCTCGATTAGAACGGCGGCGATTTCGCTCTGTCAACGTTGAAAGACCGGTTATTCTAGCCGTGTGGCAGGCGCACGCTGCGGCGGTCTGCCGCGCGTCAAATGCACTGCGCGATCGCCCTGCCCAAATCCGTCGTGCGTGCCGTGCCGCCGAGGTCGGGGGTGCGCGGCGCCCCGCTGGCCGGGTCGAGCACGGTTTCGATGGCATGCAGTATCGCGTCATGCGCCTGACGGTGGCCGAGAAAATCGAGCATGAGCGCCGCGCTCCAAATTTGCGCGATCGGGTTGGCGATGCCTTTGCCGGCGATGTCTGGCGCCGAGCCGTGGACCGGCTCGAACAATGAAGGAAAGCGCCGCTCGGGGTTGAGATTGGCCGACGGTGCGATGCCGATGGTGCCGCAGCACGCCGGCCCGAGGTCGGACAAAATGTCGCCGAACAGGTTGCTCGCCACGACCACGTCGAAACGCTGCGGTTGCTGCACGAAATGCGCGGCGAGAATGTCGATGTGAAACTGTTCGCAATGCACGTCGGGAAACTCCGCGGCGACCGCCCGCACCCGCTCGTCCCAAAACGGCATGGTGATGGAAATGCCATTGGATTTGGTCGCCGACGTGAGGTGCTTGCGCGGCCTGCTGCGTGCTAAGGCGAAGGCGTAGCGCAGCACACGATCGACACCGACGCGGCTCATCACCGTGTCCTGTATGACGACCTCGCGCTCGGTGCCGACGTACATCCGGCCGCCGATACTTGAGTATTCGCCTTCGGTGTTTTCGCGCACGATCAGCATGTCGATTTCGCCTGCGGCATAAGCACGACCATCGCGCTTGACCAATGGCGAATGCACCCCGGGCATCAGCCGCGCCGGGCGCAGGTTGACGTACTGGTCGAACTCCCGCCGCAATTGCAATAGCGAACCCCACAGCGACACATGGTCGGGTACGGTTTGCGGCCAGCCGACCGCGCCGAAAAAAATCGCATCGTGCCCGCCGATGCGCTGTTTCCAGTCATCAGGCAGCATTTTGCCGTGGCGCTGGTAATACGCGCATGAGGCGAAGTCGAAATGGTCGAACTGCAGCGGCAGATCGAAGCGCCGCATCGCCGCATCGAGTACCCGCAGACCTTCGGGGACTACCTCGTGGCCGATACCGTCGCCGGCGATGACGGCGATGCGTTGCGGGGTGGCGAACGATGTTGCAGACATGCTTGCTCAGGACGAACGAGGTCAAGGGGTGGATGGCGTTGCCGTGACCGCGACCACGCCGACGGCCAGGCCAGCCGGGTTCATTCCAGCTTCAGCCCGGTGAGCGCAATGCGGAAGTAATACAGCATCGACCAGAGGGTGAGGACGGCGGCCACCCAGATCAGCCACTGGCCGACGACCACGGTATCGAACAGCCCGAACAACACGCCCCCATAGAGCAGAAAGGGGATGGCCACCATCTGTACCGCGGTTTTCACTTTGCCGATGTAACTCACCGCGACGCGACGCGACTGGCCGATTTGCGCCATCCATTCGCGCAACGCCGAAATGGCGATCTCGCGGCCGATGATGATCAGCGCCACCAGCGCGTCGATGCGGCCGAGCTGCAGCAGGATGAGCAAAGCCGCCGAAACCATGAGTTTGTCGGCCACCGGGTCGAGAAACGCGCCGAACGACGAGGTCTGGTTCCACTTGCGCGCCAGATAGCCGTCGAGCCAGTCGGTGACCGCGCTGAGCACGAACAGCACGGTGGCCGTGAGGTTGCGCTCCGGTTCGGTCAGCCAACCTGCCGGCAGAAAAAATACACCCACGACCAAGGGGATGGCCGCCACGCGCGCCCAGGTGAGCAGAGTCGGCAGATTGATCGTGCGCAAAGACATGAGGGGTAGCAGGCAAATGGAGGATCCAACGGCAGAACGACACGTGTGTGGGCGACCGCCGCACCTGGTCTATGCTTGTGTGCCGGCCGTCAGTCACCGCTGACGGCATGATAGGGGCAGTGCCAAATTCTTCTTCACCCCACACCGATGAATGCCAACTGGTTTGCCGCACACGTCGATTTGCTGCTGTACATCTATGGCGGCATGGCCATAGCTGGGGTCGTCTGGACGCTCTGGCGGGTGCGCAGGCGTAAACGCGACGCTGCGCAGCGCCTGCGCGCCGGTTCACGTCTGGATTGAGGCCGCAGACTGCGGCACGTCAACCCAGGCTATCAGCCCGCCGCCTCCGCGGTCAGCGCGCAGCAACACATGGACGCCGTGGCGCTGCTGCTCACCCGTTACGCACTGCCCGACCCGGCGGCGGGCATGGCTACGGGGGCGTTCAGCTCCGCCGAATTGCAGCAGCTGTTCAATGCCTTGACGGCGCAGGGCCAGGCGTCGCTGATCGCCGCGCTGACGGTCGGCGCGACCATCGAAGACCTAGACATCAAGGATTTGCAGACCCGGTTGGCCCAAACCGACAATGCCGACGTGCAACTCGTGTTCAACGAGCTGATGAAGGGGTCGCGCAACCATCTGCGTGCCTTCGTCGGACAACTGAGCAATCTGGGAGTTGGCTACTCCCCGCAGTACATCAGTCAGGCGGAGTTCGACGCCATCGTCAGCAGCTCGGTGGAGACGGGCAGTCTGTAAACGTCACGGCCGCCGTGCGCGCGGGCAGCCAGACTCTTGCGGCTGCCCGCGCGGCTTTTATTTGCCGGGCTTGATGTCGGCGAAGTACATCGCGATCTGGTCGATGTCGGAGTCGCTCAGCGGCTTGGCCATCGGGCCCATGATCGGGTTGGGGCGTGAGCCGTCGCGGAATTGCTTGAGCGTTTGCACCAGATAATCTTTGTTCTGCCCGGCCAGATTCGGATAGGTCGGCAAAATGGCTTTGCCGTCTGCGCCGTGGCAGGAAAAGCACACGCCGAATTTGGCGTTGAGCGCAGCGCTGGGTGCCGCGTGTGCCGCGAAGGTGCTCAAACCGAGCACGATGCCCGTGGTCAATGTCGAGACGATATGGCGTTTGATCATGATGAAACGGTGAATTCGGTCAGGAAAAACAGCGCCGCACGCCAGGCGCCGGCGCGGGAACAGTCGGGTCAGGCAGCGATATTGCGCACGTAGGCCCACACGCCAATGGCGAAAAACACGGCCAGCCAGGTGAAATTGACCCACACTGCGGTATCGCCCAGGCGAGAGACGGTGCGATCTGCTGTATAGAGTCCTTTGACCTTGCCAGCCTTCCACAACATGGTCGAATAGAAAGCGATCAAGGAACCGCCGACACCGACGAATGTGGCGAAAAACCACACGACCGCACCCCACTCGAAATGCGGTTTGGAGGCCAGGTCATAATGGAACGGTGCTAGGTACGCCACGCGCAACGCTTCGCGATCGACCGAGACGATCAGCGCCAGCAGCGCGTAAAACGCCATTGCCGCATAGGCCTGCGGCGCCGAGCTTCTTACCGGCATCTGCCGGGCGTATAGGGCGACGCCGACGATGAGCAAGGCCGTCAACCAAAACAGCGGCTGGGCGAACACGTGCATGGCCGACGGCAGGCCATACGCCCACAGCGCACCGCTGACGAGCTGCAGCGCCACGCCCCAGTACGTCGTTTTCACGCCAATGCGGTGTGCCAGGTCGAGGTAGTCGGCGGAAACGTCGGTGCGGGCGCGGAAATACCGCGCATAGCCCAGCAAAAACACCCCGGTCATGGTCAGCGACATGACCATGAAAAACGCGAATCGCGGCAGCTCGAAAGCGTGGATGCCCATGCCGTTCATCACCGGAATGCCCTGCGGCGCGTACCACTGCATCCACTTTTGCGGGAACAACCCCTGATAGGAGAGCACGTGCATGATGAAGCCGTCGAAAACCAGGATGCACAGCGCCGCTGTGGCCCACCAGACGGTGGTGTCCTTCGCCTCGGTGGCATGCGTCACGTCATGGTTCTTGAAATAGAACACGAACCACAGGGTGTAGCCGATTCCGAGCGAAAAAATGAAAAAAATCACCCAGAATGCCGATAAGACATTGCTGGTGTACCAGGATGGGTCGTAAATCGTCTGCGTGAACAGCAGCGGCGCCACTCCAAGCACGATGGCCATCGACACGGCGACCTTGGCCACCCCGGTCATCGCCACCGACAACTGCGCCCAGCCAGGCTGATGGCGGCGCATGAAGGCGATGATGGCGAGCAATGCAGTGCCCAGCGCGAGGTTGACGAAGGCGATGTGAAACGCCCAGGTCAGGACGTTGAGATACTGGAACAGCCAGGCGGGAGCCGGCAACCCGGCCGGATCCTGCAAGGCGTGCAGCATGGCGGAAACGGAAGTGTGATCCATGGTGTCAGTCCTTGGTCTTGATGGTTTGCGCCGCGGCGGCCTGCGCCACGGCGGTGCGTTGCGGCGTGGCAGCGGGCGCGCGAGCGATCAAATGGCCTTCGGCGTCGACCGTCCCGGCGTTGACCGCGGCGAGAAACGTCGCCAGCGCCGATTGCTCATTGCCAGGCAGGTCGATTTTGGGCATGTACGGCACGGAGCCATGCGCCAGAGGCCCGGCGAGAAAGCCCTGGATCATTGCCACGTCGGTCGTGCCATGCAACAGTTGCGGCAGCGGGCGCAGCGGGCCGTCGCGGTTGATCGAATGACAGTTCGCGCAGGCCATGACCGCGAGCAGTCGTCCTGCCTCCAGCTGGTTTTGCGGCGTGATCACGCGCAAATCGGCGGGAACGAACGCGGCGGTCTTGAGCAGACCGTCTTTGGCGATGATCGGTACTTCATCTTGAATGCCCAGTCCCGGAACATCGCGGCCGATGATCTGGTTGGAGTACATGTACTGCCCGGCGACCCAGGGTTTGCGCAGGCTTTCGCGTGTGCGTTCCTCCGGCCAGATGCCGGCGATCAGCAAAATCGCCACCATGCCCACTGCCAGCGGGACGCGCAGGGTCTGCGGCTTGAGGTAGACCCAAAGCAAATAGGCGCCGATGAGCAGCGACGTAACGGCCAGCGGAATGAAGGTGGTGACGCGAAAATCGATGTAACCGAACCAGTGCGGCAGGCGGTCTTTGAGGATGACCAGCGCGTTGGGCGGCAATGTCGCCACGTACCACATGAACGCCAGCGCGCCGCCGATCAAACCCGTCAGCCCCAGTTTGGCGACCGTCTGTCCGACGTCTTTGCGCAGCGGGTCTCCTTTGGGAATGGCGGCCACGATGATGCTGCCGACCACCGCTGCCGAGGTGAGCATGAGAAAGCCGCGGTCTGCGAGCTGGGCGGCAAAGTTCAGGTTGTAAAACGCGTCGAACACCGACCCGGTCAGATACCAGCGATCGCTGCCCGGCCACATCATGAACGACAGAATGCCGACGATCAGCACCAGCGTGGCGACCGAGCTGACGACGAAAGTCCAGGTGATTTTGAGGTGCGTTTTCGGGTCGATTTTGCCGATGGTGTAAACTAATGCATAGACGCCGATGACCTCGACGGTGAAAAACACCCATTCGGTCGCCCAAACCCAGACGAAGTTGTGGATCAACGCCGAAATACCGCGCGGGCTGGCAACCGTCACCGAATACCAGATGCCCGGGCCGGTGACCGACCCCCAGATGTAGGAGAACACCAGCAAGAACATGCCGTACTTTTTGATGTACTGCATGATTTCCGGTTTGTTCTCGCGTACTGAGCGGCTTTCGAGCAATGCAAACAGAATGGCAGCGCCAACGGAGGTGTTGGAAGCCAGCACGTGGATCGTGCCGATGATGCCCATCACCCAGGCAGTGCCGATTTGCGGCACGTACCACGTCGGGTAGATGCCTAACAGTTCCGACATAAAGACTCCTTCAAGCAGTGTGTTGACTGGATTGCGGTCTTGGGGCCGCTGGACGGTCCACCCCATATCCGTGAATCAGTATTCGCTGATATGGATCAGTCAGCAAGATGGCAAATCGCCGCTGGGAAAACCCTGATGGCGTTTGGACAGACCCCATCCGGATAGCCGGTGCGGCGTGCTCATCCGTCATGACCTGCCGCAAATCTGGCAGCAGACGCGGACGGCTGACAGCCTATGCCGGTTCATGCGCGGCATTTCGCCGCGGCAAACTTTTCGTTTGATCTATATCAAATGTAACTACATCTGGCGCGACGCTCTCTCCGGGATGCTTCGAGATGTGAACTTCCCTTTTGACCCCGATGCGGCGAATTGCCGCGGCGATGGTTTGACTTGGCCTGGATCAAAACTTGGATGTGACCAATGGTTACATCTTGCCGTTTCATCAGCGCAGATGGCGCAATCGAGGGAGAAATCATGCGTCTATTGAGTCGTGTTCCGTTCCAGTGGCGTCTGCCGCTCGGCGGGTTGATGGCCACGGTTGGCGTGGCGGCTTGGGGGGCAGCCCATGCCGACAGTCCGGCTTATTCGCTGGCCGAGCCGGTCGTCGCCTTGGTGCCGGTGATCAAGCAGCGCGCGCAGGAACTCAAGCTCGACGCCCGGCAGCAAGAAGAATTTGCGCAATGGCTGAAAACCGCACCGGCCAAGCGCAAGGCGGCGGAAGATCAACTGGCGCAAACCCGGCTCAAACTGCGGGACGCCCTGCTCAGCGGCATGGGCGATACCGTTGAGCGGCAGGCGCTGATCGCAGATATCGGCAAGCAGGAAGCGGCGCTGGTGGCGATGCGGGCAGCTTGTGTCGATCGCATGCGTGCATTGCTCGACGCCCGGCAGTTCGAGCAGGCCGTGGCGCTGTATCGCGCTTCGCTGCAGCCCAAGGCGCAGACGACGAACTGAAGAACTCGCCCTGCCCCGCGCGTGGCGCACTGGCCGTGCCCCGCGTGGTGGCCGCAGCCCGCCGCAGGGCGAGCGGCTGCACGACGCGGGCGCAGCCGCGTGTACAGCGGGTCAGTGCAACGCGGCATAAATGGCGCGGGCGAGCTCGCGCGAGATGCCCTCGACGGTCATCAAGTCGCCCACACTGGCGGCTTCCACCCCGCGGATGCCGCCGAACCGTGCCAACAGCTTGGCGCGGCGTTTCGGACCGATGCCGGCGATGTCTTCCAGCCGCGAACCGCCGGTGCGCACTCTGGCGCGTGCCGCGCGCATGCCGGTGATGGCAAAACGGTGCGCTTCGTCGCGGATTTGCGCCACCAGCATCAACGCGGCGCTGTCGGCAGGCAGGGCGAGTTTGGGCCGGCCGTCGGCGAACACCAGTTCTTCGAGGCCGACTTTGCGCCCGGCGCCCTTTTCCACGCCGACGATCACGCCGATGTCCAGACCGAGTTCGGTGAATACCTCGCGCGCCATCGCCACCTGCCCGCGCCCACCATCGACCAGCACGAGATCGGGCAAGCGCGCCGTCGCACTGGCTGGCGCCTGGGCAGCGTGTTCCGCGGCGAGATGGTTGACGATGTCCGGATGACGGGCTTCGGCCACCCGTTGATAACGTCGCATCAGCACCTGACGCATCGCGGCATAATCGTCACCCGGGGTGATGTCCTGAATACGGTAGCGGCGGTATTGTGCCGGTTGCATCGCGTGCTCGGCGTAGACCACGCACGAGGCCTGCGTCGCCTCGCCAGCGGTATGGCTGATGTCAAAGCATTCCACCCGCAGGTGTTCGGCCTGTTCGGCATCCAGGCCGAGGGTCTGCGCCAGCGCCAGGCTGCGCTCGCGCTGCGCACCTTCTTCGGACAAGAGTCGCTTCAGCGCGATCTGCGCGCCGTTTCGCGCCATGTCCAGCCAGTCTTTGCGCTGACCACGCGGTTGCGTGATCTGCTGCAGCCGGTACCCGGCGTGTTCGCCCAAAGCGTCGAGCAGATCGGCGTCGATCGCCTCGGCGCAGACGAGCACGGGCGGCGGCGCCATGTGCAAATAATGCTGCGCGACGAACGCCTGCAGCACATTCTGCGCAGCACTGCGCGGTGGCTGATCGTCGGCAGCGTCGGCCTCGGCCATTTCGAGTGCGCTTTGCACCTGGCTGGGGAAATAAGCGCGGTCGCCGAGATGACGGCCACCGCGCACCATCGCCAGGTTGACGCAAGCGCGCCCGCCGCCCAGAGCCACGGCGAGAATGTCGGCGTCTTCGCTGCCGCCGACCTCCATGCTCTGCTGCTGCAGCACGCCCGACAGCGCGGCGATCTGGTCGCGCAAGACCGCGGCTTGCTCAAAGCGCAGCGCATCGGACAGCGCCTGCATCTGCACCTGCAGTTCGCCCATCACCACGGCGTGATCGCCGCGCAGGAAGCGCACGGCGTATTCGACGTCGCGGGCATAGTCCTCGCGGCTGATCGCGCCGACGCACGGCGCGGTGCAGCGATGGATCTGATGCAGCAGACAGGGACGGCTGCGGTTGACGAACACCGTGTCTTCGCAGGTACGCAGCCGAAACACTTTTTGCAGCACGGCGATGCTTTCCTTCACTGACCAAGCATTCGGATACGGGCCGAAATACTGTTGCTTGCGATCGGTGGCGCCGCGGTAATACGCCACCCGCGGATAAGGATGGGCCGTGGTGATCTGCAAATACGGGTAGGACTTGTCGTCACGAAACAAAATGTTGTAGCGCGGCTGCTGCGTCTTGATCAGGTTGTTTTCGAGCAATAGCGCTTCGGCTTCGGTACGCGTGACCGTGGTGTCCAGCCGGGCGATGCGCGCGACCATCAGCCCGATGCGCGTGCCGCCATGGTCTTTCTGGAAGTAGCTGCTCACCCGCTTGCGCAGGTCACGCGCCTTGCCGACGTAGAGCAAGGTGCCGTCGGCGGCGTAGTAGCGGTAGACCCCGGGCAAGTGCGGCAGCGCGGCCACCTGGGCGAGCAAGGCGGCGCTGGGCCCGGCTTCAGGCGATTGTGGCGTAGAAGACATGGTCGTCAGGCGCAGCGTTGCAAGGCACGCTCGAACACTGCGCGAAACATCGCCGCGGTCAAACGTCCCGTGTTCTGGTTGTAGCGGCTGCAGTGATAACTGTCGATGAGGGTATAGGCCCCGACCTGGTGCTCGGCGGCGTGGGCGAAACGCGCGGCGCCGGGCCGCTGGCCGAGGGCGAGCAGGACGGCGTCGTGCGCCACTCTGCCCAAGGCGACGATGACGCGCAACCGCGGCATCGCCGCGATCTCCGCCGCCAGGTAACGGTTGCACTCGCGGATTTCGGCAGGCAGGGGCTTGTTTTGCGGCGGCAGGCATTTGACCGCGTTGCTGATGCGGCAGCCGCGCAGTTGCAGGCCGTCGTCGCGGTGCAGCGAGGCAGGCGCGTCGTCGATGCGCACCGGTTCGGGCCGCCAGGCCAACCCCAATGCGCTGAGCGTCCCGTAGAGCAAAGGCCCGGCACCGTCGCCGGTGAACGCCCGACCCGAGGCATTCGCGCCCTTCAGCCCGGGGGCCAGACCGGCGATGAGCAAAGGCGCGTGCAGCGGCCCGAACGGCGGCACCGGGGCGCACGCAAACTGCGGATGCGCCTGCTTGACTTGGTGTAAAAATGCCGCCAGGCGCGGACACGAACGACACTGCGCGTCATAAAAAAAACTGGAGGTCGGTGCGGCGTCACCCGGCATCATGATGAATGTCCAATTGCGGTGGGATGTGTTTTGCCACGTCGTCGACAACCTCGGCGACATCGGCGTGAGCTGGAGGCTGGCGCGGCAACTCGCTGCCGAGCATCAGCAGCAGGTGCGATTATTCCTCGACGATTTCAAGGCGTTTGCCCACATCTGCCCGCAGGTCAACCTGCGCGCCACGCAGCAAACCATCGCCGCAGTGCAGATTGTGCCTTGGGCCAGCCAGCAGCAGGCCACACCCGGCGACGTGGTGGTCGAGATGTTCGGCTGCCATCTATCCGATGCGTTCGTCGCGCAGATCGGCAAGGCGCCGCTGCAGCCGGTGTGGCTCAACCTCGAACATCTCAGCGCCGAACCCTGGGTCGATCTGCACCACCTCAAACCGTCGCCGCAGCCCGGCGGGGTGATGAAGTTTTTTTACTTTCCGGGTTTTACCGACAAAACCGGCGGGCTGCTGCGCGAGGCCGATTTGATCCAACGCCGCGACGATTGGCAAATGCAGCCTTCGGCGCGCCGTATCGCGTTGCGCACTCTCGGGCTACCGCCGCCGCCGGAACACGCGCTGACCGTGCTGCTGTTCAGTTATGCTCGGCAGCGACTCGATGGCTGGCTGCACACCATGGCGTCGTCCGAGCGTCCGGTGGCCCTCTGGGTTTGTCCGGGGCCGGTGATGACGGCGATCAACGCCTGGCTGGACATGCAGTTGCAGATCGGACAGATCACCAGCCGCGGCAGTCTGACGCTCTACGCCCTGCCCTATGTGCCGCAGGAGCGTTTCGACGAGCTGCTGTGGGCGGCAGACGTGTGCATCGTCAGAGGGGAAGATTCGTTCCTGCGCGCGCAGTGGGCGGCCAAGCCGTTCGTCTGGCACATTTACCCGCAGGAAGACGGCGCGCACGACCGCAAGCTCGACGCGTTTCTCGATCGCTACCTCGACGGCGTCGACAGCGCGCTGCGCGACACGGTGATCCATTTCTGGACGGCGTGGAACCGTGGTCTGGATTTGTCACCTGCGTGGATGAATTTGGTCGAGAGCTTGCCAGCGCTGCAACGCCACGCGCTGCACTGGTCCCGGCGCCTGCAAAAACGTGCCGATCTGGCCAGTCAGCTCGTCGCCGACGTGCGCCATTTGGCCGACACGCGGCCAAGTTTGGCGGCCAACCGGTAGAATAGCGGACGATCTGGATTCCTTTTCTTCCTCTCGATTCAATGAAACTCGCTCAAGAAATTCGCGCCGGTAACGTCATCATGGTCGGTGACAACCCGATGGTGGTGCAAAAAACTGAATACAGCCGTGGGGGGCGCAATGCCGCCACGGTGAAAATGAAGCTGAAAAACCTGCTGACCAGCGGTGGCACCGAAGTGGTGTACAAGGCCGATGACAAAATCGATGCCGTCACCCTCGATCGCAAGGAATGCACGTATTCGTACTTTGCCGACCCCATGTACGTGTTCATGGACGCCGACTACAACCAGTACGAAGTCGAAAAAGACAATATGGGCGACAGCCTGAACTACCTCGAAGACGGCATGGCCGTCGAAGTGGTGTTCTACGACGGCAAGGCGATTTCGGTCGAAATGCCGACCACCGTGGTGCGCGAGGTCGTCTACACCGAACCGGCGATCAAAGGCGACACTTCGGGCAAGGTGCTCAAACCTGCGCGGCTGGCCACCGGTTTCGAAGTCCCTGTGCCGATTTTCGTTGCCACCGGCGACAAAATCGAAATCGACACCCGCACCGGCGAATACCGCAGCCGCGTCTGATCCCCCCACGCCAGGCCATGATTTCCGGCCTCGGCAAGACCAAAGCCGCCCTGACTGGCGGCTTTTTTTGCGCCCGAACCGACTGCCGCAGTCAGCGCAGCGCCGCGGCCTGCTCTGCCAGCGTGCTGATCGCCGCCCAGTCTCGCGCCGCCAGCGCCGATTCGGGGACCAGCCACGAGCCGCCGACACAGGCCACGTTCGGCAATGCCAGATACTGCGCGGCGTTCGCCGGGCCGATCCCGCCCGTCGGGCAAAACACCAGCTGTGGCATCGGGCCGTAAAGCGATTTGAGCAGCGCCCGGCCGCCGACGGCCTCTGCGGGGAACAGCTTCAGCGCGGTAAAGCCGGCGTCGCGCGCCATCATCGCCTCGCTCACCGTGGACACGCCGGGAATGAACGTCTGACCGGCGGCGGCGCGTAGCAATTGCGGCGTCGAACCGGGGCTGACGCCGAACTGCGCTCCGGCATCCTGCGCGCGCTGCCAGGCGTCGGCGTCGAGCACGGTGCCGGCGCCGACGCAGGCCTGCGGTAGCGCATCGCGGATGCGGCCGATCGCCTGCAGCGCCGCCGGGGTGCGCAGCGTCACTTCGAGCGTGCGAATGCCGCCGGCGAGCAGAGCCTGCGCCAGATCGACGGCCAAACCGGCATCGGCGATGACGATGACCGGCAGCACCGGGCCGCTGCGCAACACCTCGGTGGCGGTCAGCCTGGCCCCACTCATTGCCCGTCTCCCGTCGATTCCATCCAATCGGGATGGCCGAAACTCATCGCCCCCTGCTCGGCGCCGTCGACATGCTGGCGGAAGGCGCCGAACAACTCGCGGCCGACGCCGTATCGATGCCGCTGCAAATCGATGCGCTGCGCTGGCCGCGACTGCCACTCGTCGGCCGGCACGTCGACGTTGATCTGTCCGCCATCGCCATCCAGGGTGATGCGGTCGCCGTCGCGCACTTTCGCCAGCGGCCCCCCGTGCGCCGCCTCGGGCGTCATGTGGATCGCCGACGGCACTTTGCCAGACGCCCCCGACATGCGCCCATCGGTCACCAGGCCGACCTTGAAGCCGCGGTCTTGCAACACGCCCAGCGCCGGCATGAGTTTGTGCAGCTCGGGCATGCCGTTGGCCGCAGGCCCCTGAAAACGGATGACGGCGACGAAATCACGCTCGAGCTCGCCGCGCTTGAACGCCGCGAGTAAATCGTCCTGATCGTCGAACACTATGGCAGGCGCGCTGACCACGCGGTGCTCCGGCTTGACTGCGGAAATTTTGATGATGCCACGTCCGAGGTTGCCGCGCAGGAGTTTGAGCCCGCCATCGGGCGCGAACGGTGCGCTCACCGGGCGCAGAATGTCCGGGTCGAGCGACTGCGCGGCGGCATCGCGCCAGACCAGAGCGGCCCCGTCGAGGGCAGGTTGCTGCGTATAACGCGCAAGCCCCGGCCCGGCCACCGTCTGCACGTCGGCGTGCACCAACCCGGCGGCGAGCAACTCACGGATGACGAACGCCATGCCGCCTGCGGCCTGGAACTGGTTGACGTCGGCCGCGCCGTTGGGATAGAGGCGGGTGAGCGTGGGCACGACTTTGGACAGATCGTCGAAATCGGTCCAATTGATGTCGATTCCCGCGGCGCGGGCGATGGCCACGAGGTGGATGGTGTGGTTGGTCGACCCGCCAGTGCACAGCAAACCGACGATGCCGTTGACGATGGTGCGCTCGTCGACCAGCTCGCCGATCGGCGTGTACTGCTGCCCCTCGGCGCTGATGGCCACGGCGCGGGCGGCGGCGGCGCGGGTGAGCGCTTCGCGCAAGGCCGTGCCGGGCGGGACGAAGGCTGCGCCTGGGAGATGCAACCCCATGATTTCCATCAACATCTGGTTGGAGTTGGCCGTACCGTAAAAGGTGCACGTGCCGGGGCTGTGGTAAGACTGCATTTCGGCGGCGAGCAACTGCTCGCGCCCCACCTTGCCTTCGGCGTACAGCGCGCGGATACGCGCTTTTTCCTCGTTGGACATGCCGCTGGGCATCGGCCCGCCGGGAACGAAAATGCCGGGGAGGTGGCCGAAGGTCAGCGCCGCGATGAGCAGCCCGGGAACGATTTTGTCGCACACGCCGAGATAGAGCGCGGCGTCGAACATCTGGTGGCTGAGCGCCACTGCGGTGGCCATGGCGATGACGTCGCGCGAAAACAGCGACAGCTCCATCCCCGCCTGCCCCTGCGTCACGCCATCGCACATCGCTGGCACGCCGCCGGCGAACTGCGCCGTCGCACCGGCGGCCAGCGCCGCCTCTTTGATCCACGGCGGAAAGGCACCCAGCGGTTGGTGCGCCGAGAGCATGTCGTTGTATGCCGACACGATCGCCAGATTCGGGCGGGACTGTGGCGCGGTCTGCTGCAACCAAATCTTTGCCGCGCCCGGCGCCGCGGCAATCGCGTGCGCCAGATTGGTGCACGACAACTGACTGCGCTGCACCTTGTTGCCGCGTGCGGCACGCACACGTTGCAAATACGCGCTGCGGTGCGGCTGGCTGCGCGCGGCGATGCGCTGCGTCACGGCGTCGATCACGGGATGGAGGCGGGTAGAAGCGGTCGTCATGGCAGCAGCAAAGCGGTGCGAGAAATGCGGCAAGGATATTGCTATGAGAGCAACATCGCCATCATGTCACGCAACTTTCATACCGTTGCGCCAAATGGCGGTGTGACTTCAAAATGATTTGTGATTTCCGTCAATTTGCGAACATTGCGACACACGTTGCCATGCAGCCGGGATGCCGTCTCCTTACACTCGAACCATGTCCATCACGTTTGCCTCCTCCTCCCACGCTTTGGCTGATACTCCTTCCACCCCTGTTTTCGACATGGTGCTGTTCGGCGGCACGGGTGATCTGGCCATGCGCAAGCTGCTGCCCGCACTGTTCCAGGCGCATGTGGCCGGCAGCCTGCATCCGCAGGGGCGCATCGTCGCGCTGGGACGGCGCCCCTGGTGCACCGCAGACTATCTGGCGCAAGTGCAGATCGAGTCCGGCCCGCACCTCAAGGCCGATTTCAGCAGCACGCAATGGGCAGGATTCGCCGCCCGTCTGACCTACCTCAAACTCGACGTCGGTGAGCCGGCGGATTTCGATGCCCTGGCGGCGCTACTGGGCACCACCGCGTCGCGCGTCACGGTGTGCTACCTCGCCACCGCGCCGTCGCTGTTCGAGCCGATCTGCAGCCAACTCGCCCGTGTCGGCCTGAACCACCCCGCGGTGCGCGTGGTGCTGGAAAAACCCCTCGGACACGATGTCGAGTCGTCCGAGAGCATCAACGCCGCCGTCGCCCGCTCGTTCGCCGAAAGCCAGCTCTACCGCATCGACCACTATCTTGGCAAGGAATCGGTGCAAAACCTCATGGCCATCCGGTTCGGCAACGTGCTGTTCGAGCCGCTGTGGCGCCGCGAGTGGGTGGACAACGTGCAGATCACCATCGCCGAGGACATCGGCGTCGAAGGCCGCGGCGAGTTTTACGATAAAACCGGCGCGCTGCGCGACATGGTGCAAAACCATTTGCTGCAGCTGCTGTGCATGGTGGCGATGGAGCCGCCGGCCAGCCTGCAAGCCGACGCCATCCGCGACGAAAAACTCAAAGTGCTCAAGGCGCTCAAGCCGTTTGCCGAAGCCGATGTGGCGAGTAAAACCGTGCGCGGCCAGTACCGCGCCGGCGCCGTCGATGGCAAGCCGGTGATCGGCTATTTGCAGGAAGCCGACATCGCCAGCGACAGCCGCACCGAAACCTTCGTCGCGCTCAAGGCGGAGATCGTCAACTGGCGCTGGGCCGGTGTGCCGTTCTTTTTGCGTACCGGCAAGCGCATGCAGGAACGGCTGGCGGAAATCGTCATCAGCTTCCGCGCCGTGCCGTTGTCGCTGTTCGGCGGGCCGGCCGGGTTGCAAGGCGCCAACCGGCTGGTCATCCACCTGCAGCCGGAAGAAAGCATCAGCCTGCACTTTCTCTCCAAGGAACCGGGCGACGGCATGCGGCTGCACCCGACCAAGCTCGACCTGGACGTCCAAGCCGCTGCGCGCAAGCGCCGCGCCGATGCGTACGAGCGCCTGTTGCTCGACGTCATCCGTGGTGAACTCGGCTTATTCATGCGCCGTGACGAACTCGCCGCCGCCTGGCGCTGGGTCGAACCCATCCTGGAGTGCTGGCGGCGCAGCGGCGAAACACCCAAACCCTACACCGCAGGCACCTGGGGGCCGGCGGCGTCGAGCGCGCTGCTGTCGCGCGACGGCGCGGCCTGGCACGAGGAGATCTGAGCCATGCTGCACGTCTGTGCCAGCGCACAGGAACAAATCGACCGGCTGTGCGACGCCGTCTGCGCCGCGCTGCGCACCGACTTGGCCGCAGACGGCCGTGCCCTGCTCGTCGTCTCCGGTGGCCGCTCGCCGCAGGCGCTGTTCGACGCACTGGCCACGGCGCCGCTGGACTGGTCGCGGGTGACCGTGACGCTGGCCGACGAACGCGTCGTCCCCGCAGATCACCCCGACAGCAACGCCGCGCTGGTGCGTGGTCACTTGTTGCGCGCCGCGGCGGCGCAGGCACGCTTCATCCCCTTGGTCGACGATGCGGCAGATCCCCAAAGTTGCGCCGCCCGTGCCACGGCGCGGTGGCGCACGCTGGCGCAGCCACCCAGCGTCGTCGTGCTCGGCATGGGAGAAGACGGCCACACCGCGTCGCTGTTTCCCGGCGCAGCCGAGTTGCCTGCTGCGCTCGACCCGGCCTGCCCCAGTGCTTACGTGCACATCACTCCGCCGGCCGCCCCGCATCGACGCATCAGCCTGAGCCTGGCGGCGATTCTGCAGGCCCGCCGTCTGCTGCTGTCGATCGCTGGCCAGACCAAGCGCGCGGTGTTTGAGCAAGCCAGCGTGCCGCCGCCGCGGGCACAATGGCCCATCAGCTTCCTCATCCAGCAAACCCGGGTGCCGCTCGATGCGTTTTGGACCGCCTGAGAGTTTTCCGCGATTGCTCGCCGACATCGGCGGCACGCACGCCCGCTTCGCCGTGCAGACGGCGCAAGGCATCGGCCCGGTCCACGTGCTGCAATGCGCCGATTACCCAACCTTGGGGGATGCGGTGCGCAGCGTGCTCGCCGCCCTGGGCCAGCCGCCGGTGCGACACGCTGCCTTTGCCGTGGCCACCGCAATCGACGGCGACCAGGTACGGCTGACCAACCATCCCTGGGAATTTTCGATCGACGCGCTGCGCCGCGAGCTGCGCTGGGACACGCTGCATGTGCTCAACGACTTTACCGCGCTGGCGCTGGCGCTGCCGACGCTGTGCACAGACCAACTGCGCCAGATCGGCGGCCAAGCCGCGGCAGCGCAGGCCCCGGTGGGCTTGCTCGGGCCGGGAACGGGGCTGGGGGTTTCTGCGCTGATCCCCGCCCCCGCAGGGGCTGCCGTGCCTCTGGCTGGCGAAGGCGGTCATGTGAGCTTTTCTCCAGCGGATGAGCAGGAGCTGGCGCTGTGGACGTTCGCCCATGCGCGGTATGGCCATGTGTCGGCCGAGCGCCTGCTCAGCGGTGCGGGCCTGCAACTCCTCCATGAGTGGCTGGGGGCGCCGCCGTCGCCTGCGCTGTCGCCGGCGGACATCACCGCGCAGGCGCTGCACGGCACCGACGCCCGCTGCGCCCAGGCGGTCGAGCGCTTCTGTCTGCTGCTCGGCACGGCCGCGGCCAATCTGGCGTTGACGCTGGGCGCGCGCGGCGGCATCTATCTCGGCGGCGGCATCGTGCCCAGACTGGGCCCGCTGTTCGCGCGCTCGGGGTTCCGCCGGCGGTTCGAAGACAAAGGCAGGTTTTCTGCCTATCTGGCGCGCATTCCGGTCTTCGTCATCGAGCAGCCGCACGCCGCCTTCGGCGGTGTGGCCGTGGCGCTGCAACATGCACTCGACACATCCAGCAGGCTATGAGCCAATCATCCTACGCCCCGCTTCGTCTGCCGCGCAGCAGCGGCGTGTTGCTGCACCTCACCAGCCTGCCCGGGCCGCACGGCAGCGGCGATCTCGGCCCCGATGCCTATCACTTCGTCGACTGGCTGCAAGCCGCCGGGCAATCGATGTGGCAGTTTTTGCCGCTGGGCGGCATCGGCCTGGGACATTCGCCGTACATGAGCACGTCGGCGTTCGCCGGTAACGTGTTGCTGATCGATCTGTCCGAACTGCACCGCCGCGGCTGGCTCGACGCCGACGATCTGCAGCCGGGGCCGGGGTTGAGCCACGGCGCGGTGCAGTTCGACGAGGTGATCGCCTTTCGCATGACGCGGCTGCAGCGCGCGGCGCAGCGCTTTGCCGTGCAGGCCAGCGCCGCCGAACGCGCCGAATGGCAGGCGTTTTGCGCTGCGCACGCCGCCTGGCTCGACGATTACGCGCTGTTCATGGCGCTGTCGGAGCACGCCGGCGGTGCGCCGTGGATGCGCTGGCCGGCGCCGCTGGCGCGCAGGCAGCCGCAGGCGCTGGCGCAGGCCCGCGTGCAGCACGCGCAGCGCATCGCCTTCTGGGCCTTCGCCCAATGGTGTTTTTTCCGCCAGTGGGCGGCGTTGCGGGCGTACGCGCACAGCCGCAACGTTCGGCTGGTGGGCGATATGCCGATTTTTCTATCGCTCGACAGCGCCGACGTCTGGGCCCGCCCCGATTTGTTCCAACTCGACGCCGACGGCCAGCCGACGGTGGTCGCGGGCGTGCCGCCAGATTATTTTTCCGCCACCGGGCAGCGCTGGGGTAACCCGTTGTACCGCTGGCAGACGCATATCGACGAAGGGTTTGCCTGGTGGATCGCGCGGCTGCGTGCGACTTTTGCGCTGGTCGATCTGGTGCGCATCGACCATTTCCGCGGTTTCGAAAGCTGCTGGGAGATCCCGGCGCACGAAGCCACCGCGATCCACGGCCGCTGGGCCCCCTCCCCCGGGGTGGCACTGTTCGATGCCGTGGCCGCGGCGCTCGGGCCGTTGCCGATCATCGCCGAAGATTTGGGCATCATCACGCCGGAGGTCACCGCCTTGCGTCAGCGCTATGGTTTTCCGGGGATGCGCGTGTTGCAATTTGCTTGGGGGGAAAACGACGGTGGACGCAACGCTTACCTGCCACACCACCACACCGCCGACAGCGTGGTGTACACCGGCACGCACGACAACGACACCACGGTCGGCTGGTGGCACAAAGCCCCCGAAAACGTGCGCGATCACCTGCGCCGCTACCTCGCCTGCGACGGCGGCGACATCGCCTGGACGCTGATGCGCACGGCCAGCGCCAGCGTTGCCGATTTGGCGATCCACCCGATGCAAGATGTATTGCGGCTCGACGGCGACCACCGGCTCAACACCCCCGGAAGCACGACCGGCAATTGGCGCTGGCGCTTCACCTGGGAGCAGGTGCACCCGGCACACGCCGCTGGTCTGCTCGAATTCGGCCGGCTGTACGACCGTCTACCCCGCTGAGCGCTTTATTCCACCATGCTGACGCCGCACGATATCGACGCCTTGGCCGCAGGCCGCCATCCCGACCCATTCGCCGTTCTCGGCATGCACCGACGTGACGCCACGCTATGGGTCAACGCCGTGCTGCCCGGCGCGTTGGCGGTGCAAGTGATCGACCGCGGCAGCGGGCAAGCCGTGGCGGCATTGCAGCAGCAGGCAGGCACACCGGTGTTCAGCGCGTCGCTGCCCGGCGCCGACGCAGCGTTCGATTACCTGCTGCGTGTGACCTGGCCGCCGCTGCGCGCGGGGGATGCGCCGTGGGTGCAGGACGTCGAAGATCCCTACCGCTTCCCACTGGTTCTGGGAGAAACCGACGCCTGGCTGCTCGCCGAAGGCACGCACCTGCGCCCCTACGAATGCCTGGGGGCGCACCCAGGCGACATGCTCGGCATACCCGGCACCCGCTTTGCCGTGTGGGCACCCAACGCCGCCAGCGTCTCGGTGATCGGCGATTTCAACCACTGGGACCCCCGCCGCTTCCCGATGCGGCTGCGGCGCGAGTGCGGCGTGTGGGAACTGTTCCTGCCGCACGTGGGCAAAGGCGCGCTGTACAAATTCGACATCCTCACCCGACAGGGTGAACGGCTGCAAAAAGCCGACCCGATGGCGTTTGCCGCCGAACTACGCCCGGCAACGGCCAGCCGGGTGCAAGGGCTGCCGCCGCTGCAACCGCCTTGGCCTGGCATGGCGCAGGCCAACGCCTTCGATGCGCCCATCAGCATTTACGAGGTCCACCTGGGCTCGTGGCGCAAGCACGACGGCTGGCGCTGGCTGAGCTATCGCGAGCTGGCCGACAGCCTGGTGCCGTATGCCCGCGACCAGGGCTTCACCCATCTGGAGCTGTTGCCGGTGAGCGAGCACCCGTTCGACGGCTCGTGGGGCTACCAACCCATCGGCTTGTACGCACCGACCGCACGCTACGGTACGCCGGAAGACTTCCAGGCTTTCATCGACGCGGCACACGCCGCTGGGCTGGGAGTGATCCTCGACTGGGTTCCGGCGCACTTTCCCACCGATCCGCATGGTCTGGCGCGGTTCGACGGCACCCATCTGTATGAACACGCCGACCCGCGAGAGGGCTTTCACCACGACTGGAACACGCTGATCTACAACTTCGGTCGCACCGAGGTGCGCAACTACCTCGTGGCCAACGCGCTGTACTGGTTGGAGCGCTTCGGCGTCGATGGCCTGCGGGTGGACGCCGTCGCGTCGATGCTGTACCGCGACTACAGCCGCCCGGCCGGGCAGTGGATTCCGAACCAGTTCGGCGGGCGCGAAAACCTCGAAGCCATCGCCTTTTTGCGTCGCATGAACCACATCGTCGGTGTCCACCGCCCTGGCGCGATCACCATCGCCGAGGAATCCACCGCGTTCGCCGGGGTCAGCCGTCCGCCGGCAGCCGATCTGCAAAGCGGCGGGCTGGGGTTTCACTACAAGTGGAACATGGGCTGGATGCACGACACGCTCGCCTACATGCAGCGCGACCCCATCCACCGGCAGCACCACCACGACGAACTGACCTTCAGCATGGTGTACGCCTACGACGAAAATTTCATCCTGCCGTTGTCGCACGACGAAGTCGTGCACGGCAAAGGCTCGCTGCTGGCCAAAATGCCTGGCGATCGCTGGCAGCGCTTTGCCAATCTGCGCGTCTATCTCGGCTATATGTTCACCCATCCGGGCAAAAAACTGCTGTTCATGGGTGACGAATTCGCCCAGGCCGGTGAGTGGCAGGCCGACTTCGGCCTCGACTGGGAGGCGCTGCAGCACGCCGAAAACCGTGGCATCCAGCGCCTGGTGCGCGACCTCAACCTGACTTACCGCGCCCACGCCGCGCTGCACCAGCGCGACCACCATCCCGCGGGCTTTGCCTGGATCACCCACGACGACGCCAGCCACTCGGTGCTCGCGTACGAGCGCATCGCCGCCGACGGCAGCCGCCTGGTCGTGCTGTGCAATTTCACCCCGGTGCCGCGTCCGGGTTACGCCGTGGGCGTGGCGCACGGCGGCCGCTGGGAAGTGTTGATCCACACCGACGACGTGGTATACGGCGGCAGCGGCATGGCGCCCGCACCCGAGATGGCCCAGCCCGAGCCGCTGCACCACCGGCCGTTTTCGCTGCGGCTGACGCTGCCGCCGCTGGCCTGCGTCGTGCTGCGCCCCGCATCATGAGCCGCCCGTCCAAGCCGCTGCGGGAGCTGGCGTTGCGCGCCCGCGAAGTGACCACGCTGGGCGCGCAGCTGCATCCCGACGGCATCCACTTCGCGTTGGCCGCGCCGCATGCGCACGCGGTCGAGCTCTGCCTGTTCGATGCTGCGGGCCGCGAAGAAATCGCCCGCTTGCCCATGCCGGTCAAACGCCACGGCATTTGGCAGGGCGTGCTCGCCGCCGACAGCGGTTTCGGCGAAGGGCTGGTGTACGGCTGGCGGGTGCACGGCCCTTGGGATCCGGCGTCGGGGATGCGCTTCAACCCGGCCAAGCTGCTGCTCGATCCCTACGCTCGCGACATCGTCGGTCGTTACGACGGCAGCGATCTGCACCTCGGCCACCGCCCCGACAACCCCGCCTTGCCCGACCCGCGCGACAACGCCGCCAGCGCGATCAAAGCGCGCGTCGTCGCCGACTTGCCGCCGCCGGCGCGGGCACACGCGGCGGTCGATCCGGCGCAGCGCGTAATCTACGAATTACACGTCAAAGGCTTCACCGCACAGCATCCCGACGTGCCCGCTGCGCTGCGTGGCAGCTACGCCGGGCTGGCGCACCCAGCCAGCCTGCGCCACCTGCGCGAGCTCGGCGTCACCACGGTCGAGCTGCTGCCGGTGGCCGCGCGCGCCGATGAGGCCCGGCTGCTACACATGGGGTTGAGCAATTATTGGGGCTACAGTCCGGTCGCCTGGAGCGCGCCCGAGCCGCGGTTGTGGAGCGGCCAGCCGGGCACTACGCCGCGCACCGAGCTGCGCGCGATGATCGACGCGCTGCACGCCGCCGGCTTCGAAGTGCTGCTCGACGTGGTCTACAACCACACCGCCGAGCTCGACGAAAACGGCCCGATGCTGTCGCTGCGTGGCATCGACAATGCGCTGTACTACCAGCTCGACCCGCACGACCACAGCCGCTACGCCGATTTCACCGGCTGCGGCAACAGCCTCAACCTCAACCAGCCGCTGGTGCTGCGCCTGGTCATGGACAGTCTGCGGCGCTGGGTCGAGGAATACGGCGTCGACGGCTTCCGCTTCGATTTGGCCACCACGCTGGGGCGTGCCGCTGTGGCCGATGGCGGCGGCTTTCGCGCCGACGGCGCGTTTTTGAGCGCGGTGGCGCAAGACCCGGTGCTGCGCGATCGTGTGCTCATCGCCGAGCCGTGGGATCTGGGGCACGGCGGCTACCAGGTCGGCGGCTTTCCGCCGTGCTGGCTGGAATGGAACGATTGTTTTCGCGACACCCAGCGCGGTTTCTGGCTGCGGCATTCGAGCACGCGCGGCGAGCTGGCCACACGGCTGGCCGGGTCGAGCGATGCGTTCGTGCCGTCGCGGCGCGAGCCCAGCAGCAGCGTGAACTTCATTACCGCGCACGACGGTTTCACCCTGCGCGATCTGGTCAGCTACGCGCAGCGGCACAACCAGGCCAACGGCGAAGACAACCGCGACGGCCACGGCCACAATCTGAGCATCAACAACGGCGTGGAAGGCCCGACCGACCGCGCCGACGTGCGTCTGGCGCGGGCGCGGCAGAGCCGGGCGCTGCTGGCCGTGCTGTTGTTGTCGCTGGGCACGCCGATGCTGCTGGCCGGTGACGAACTCGGCCATAGCCAGCAGGGCAACAACAACGCCTACTGCCAGGACAACCCGGTGTCGTGGATCGACTGGGCGCAAGCCGACTGGGCGCTGCACGATTTCGTCCGCGAAGTGCTGGCGTTGCGCCGCGCCCTGCCCGTGCTGCAAAGCCGGCACTGGTGGCGCGACGTCGCCGCTGGCAGCGGCTGCGTGGCCCGCTGGCTACAGCCCGACGGCCGGCCGATGACCATCGACGCCTGGAACGCGCAGGACGGCGGCGCCTTCATGCTCAGCCTGTGCGACGCCAGCCTGCCGCACGCGGTTCTGATGCTGATCAATGCTGGCACGCAAAGCACCGTCTTCACCCTGCCGCCGGGGCATTGGGTGCTTAGACTGGACAACGACATCCACCCGCGTAGCGGCCAAGGGCGCGACGGAATCGGTGCGACCGCGCGCAGCCCCGGCCGGCGGGCGTTGGATGCTCATGAAACGCTGGCACCCACCAGTTTTTGGGTCGCCAGCCGCGAGCTCACCACCAATACAACAACGACAGAGGACTGCGCATGAACCGCATCACCCGCCCCGTCATCCCGTTTGAAGGACAGCGCCCCGGCACCTCCGGGCTGCGCAAAAAAGTCCAGGTGTTCGAGCAGCCGGGTTACCTCGAACAATTCGTCCAGGCGCTGTTCGACGTGATCGGCGATGCGCACGGCAAAACGCTGGTACTCGGCGGCGACGGCCGTTACTACAACCGCGTGGCGATCCAGAGCATTTTGCGCATGGCCGCAGCGCATGGCTACGCGCGCGTGCTCGTCGGGCAGAACGGCATCGTGTCCACTCCGGCGATGAGTGCCATCATCCGCCGCCGCGGCGCCAGCGGGGGCATCGTGCTCTCGGCCAGCCACAATCCCGGTGGGCCGCAAGGCGATTTCGGCATCAAATACAACGTCGCCAACGGCGGCCCGGCGCCCGAGGCGTTCACCGAGACGGTGTACGCCCGCACCCGCGAGCTGCGGCAGATCCACACCATCGACAGCGCCGACCTGCCGCTGCACGCGCTGGGCATGCACCGGCTGCTCGACACCACGGTGGAGATCATCGACCCGGTGGCCGATTACGCCGCGGTGCAACGGTCGCTGTTCGACTTCGACGCCATCCGCGCGCTGTTCGCCCGCGGCTTTCGCCTGCGGGTGGACACCATGTGGGCCGTCGGCGGGCCTTACGCCAAGGTGCTGCTCGAAGACGAACTCGGCGCCCCTGCGGGCACCGTGATCCACGCCGAGCCGCGCGAAGATTTCGGCGGGCTGCACCCCGACCCCAACCCGGTCAACGCCGGCGAGCTCATCGCCTTCATGCAGTCGGCCGACGCCGCCGACATGGCCGCGGCGACGGACGGCGATGCCGACCGCAACATGATCGTCGGCCGCAATTTCGTCGTCTCGCCGTCGGACAGCCTGGCCGTACTCGCCGCGCACGCCACACGCATTCCAGGCTACGCCCGCGGCCTGGCCGGCGTGGCGCGGTCGATGCCCACGTCCACCGCGGTCGATCGCGTCGCCCGGGCGCTGGGCATCGCCTGCTTCGAGACGCCCACTGGCTGGAAATTTTTCGGCAACCTGCTCGACGCCGGCAAGGTGACGCTGTGCGGCGAGGAGAGCTACGGCACCGGCTCGGATCACATCCGCGAAAAAGACGGGTTGTGGGCGATTCTGTTCTGGCTCAACCTCATCGCCGTCACCGGCGAATCGGTCGAATCGCTGGTGCGCGGGTTGTGGCGTGCGCATGGCCGCTGCGTCTACTCGCGTCACGATTACGAAGGCATCGCCACCGACCGTGCCGAAGCACTGATGCGCGAACTGCGCGCCACCCTGCCGGCGCTGCCCGGCACGCTGCTGGCAGGCCAAGCGGTGGCCGTCGCCGACGATTTCGCCTACACCGACCCGACCGACGGCAGCGTCACGCAGCGCCAAGGGGTGCGCATCATCCTGCAAAGCGGCTCGCGCGTGGTGCTTCGCCTGTCGGGCACCGGCACCGAGGGGGCGACGCTGCGCGTTTACCTCGAACGCCACGAGCCCGACCCGGCGCGGCACGATCTGCCGGTGCAGCAGGCGCTCGCCCCGCTGGCCGCGCTGGCAGAACAAGTCGCGCGCATCCGCCACTGGACCGGTATGGAGGCGCCCAGTGTGATGACTTGAACCCCCAGCCGGCGCAAGGCGCCGCCGGCAGACGTTTGCTTGCGCCCAGATACGACCAGGAGACCGAGCCATGAATGAAAACCGTTCCATGCCCCCGATTACGCTGCAAGACCGGCAGATGCAGCCACACATGCTGGTACGCCGCTCCATCGCCCTGGTGCTGGCAGGCGGTCGCGGCTCACGTCTGAAGCAGCTCACCGACAAACGGGCCAAGCCGGCGGTGTACTTCGGCGGCAAGTTCCGCATCATCGACTTCGCCTTGTCCAACTGTGTCAATTCGGGCATTCGCCGCATCGGCGTCATCACCCAGTACAAATCGCACTCGCTGCTGCGGCACCTGCAGCGCGGTTGGAGTTTTTTGCGCGCCGAACTCAACGAAATGGTCGACCTGCTGCCGGCGCAGCAGCGGGTGGACGAAGAGCACTGGTACCGCGGCACCGGCGACGCGGTGTACCAGAACCTGGACATCATCCAGTCGGGCAAGCCCGAGTACATCGTCATCCTCGCCGGCGACCACGTGTACAAAATGGACTACTCGATCATGCTGGCCGATCATGTGCAAAGCGGCGCTCTGGTCACGGTCGGATGCATCGAGGTGCCGCGGCAGGAGGCCAACGCGTTTGGCGTCATGGCGATCGACGCGCAGCGCAAAATCGTCGATTTCGTGGAAAAGCCTGCCGACCCGCCGGGCATTCCCGGCAACGAAGCGATGTCGCTCGCAAGCATGGGCATCTACGTGTTCAACGCCGGTTATCTCTACCGCATGCTCGCCGAAGACATGGCCGACACCGCGTCGTCGCACGACTTCGGCAAGGACATCATCCCCAAGGCGGTGCGCGAAGGCGTGGCGCACGCGCACCCGTTCTCGCTATCGTGCGTGCAGGGCGGGCAGCAAAACAGGCCCTACTGGCGCGACGTCGGCACCATCGACGCCTTTTGGGCGGCCAACCTCGACCTTGCTTCGGTCACCCCCGAACTCAATTTGTACGACACCGAATGGCCGATCTGGACCAGCCAGCGGCAGCTCCCCCCGGCCAAATTCGTGCAGGACTACAACGGCAGTCACGGCCAGACGATCAATATGATGGTCTCGGGCGGCTGCATCATTTCCGGCTCGTCGGTGAGCAATTCGGTGCTGTTTTCCAATGTGCGGGTGCATTCGTTTTGCACCATCAACGAAGCCGTGCTGCTGCCCGACGTCGTCGTCAACCGCTCGTGTCGGCTGAACAAAGTGGTGATCGACCGCGGCTGCGTCTTGCCCGAGGGTCTGGTGATCGGCGAAGACCCGGCGCTGGACGCGCAGCGTTTCGAGCGTACCGCCGGCGGCGTGGTGCTGGTGACCAAAAAAATGCTGCGGCAGCTCGGCGAGGCCGAACTCAACGAGGACGACGATGACTGAGCCCCTGCGCGTGCTGCAGGTCAGCGCCGAACTGTTTCCGCTACTCAAAACCGGCGGCTTGGCCGACGTCGCCGGCGCGCTGCCGGGCGCGCTGGCCGCAGCCGGCTGCGACGTGCGCGCGCTGCTGCCGGGCTTTCCGGCGATCATCGCCGGGCTGCAGGAGGCCGAGCCGGTCGGTCAGTTCACCTTGCCTTGGGGGGAGACGGTGCAGGTGCTCGCCGCCCAGCTGCCCGCGGCCGGCGCCGCCAAGCCGGTGCTTCGCGCCTACGTGCTGCATGCCCCGGGTTTGTACGACCGCCCGGGCAACCCTTACGAAGACGCGCAACGCCAGCCTTACGCCGATAACCACCGCCGTTTCGCCGCACTCGGCTGGGGCGCGGCGCACCTCGCCCGCGGTCTGGATGCGGCCTGGCAGCCGCAACTGGTGCACGGTCACGACTGGCACGCCGGGCTGGCGCACGCCTGCCTGCGATTTTCGCCCGGGCCGCGCGTGCCCAGCGTGTTCACGGTGCACAACCTGGCGTACCAGGGCGTGTTCGATGCTGCACGGTTTGCCGACCTGGGCTTGCCGCCCGAGGCGTGGCAAGTCGACGGCGTGGAGTTCTACGGCCAGTTGTCGTTCATGAAAGCCGGCCTGGTCTACGCCGACCGCATCACCACGGTCAGCCCGACCTACGCCCGCGAAATCCAGACCCCCGAGCAGGGCTTTGGCCTCGACGGTCTGCTGCGTGCACGCCGCGACGTGCTCAGCGGCATTCTCAACGGTGTCGATGATGCGGTGTGGAACCCGGCCAGCGACGGCCTGATCGTGCGCCACTACGACGCCGCGCACCTCGCGGGCAAGGCGCGTTGCAAGGCGGCGCTGCAGGAAGAAGCCGGGCTGGCAGTACGCAAGCAGGCGCCGCTGTTTGCCGTGGTCAGCCGTTTGACCGAACAAAAAGGGCTCAATCTGGTGCTCGACGGCATCGACACCATCGTGCGCGGCGGCGGCCAGCTGCTCGTCCTGGGCAGCGGCGATCATGAAATCGAGCGCGCCTTTGCCCACGCCGCGCAGTCCTGGCCCGGCTGTGTCGCGCTGCGCCTGGGATACGACGAGGCATTCGCCCACCGCATTTTTTCCGGCAGCGATTTCACCCTCGTGCCCTCGCGCTTCGAGCCCTGCGGTTTGACGCAGATGTACGGCCTGCTCTACGGCAGCGTGCCGCTGGTGCGCGCCGTCGGCGGCCTGGCCGATACCGTGGTCGATGCCGATTTGGCCACGCTGGCCGATCGCACCGCCACTGGCATCGTTTTTGCTGAGTTTTCCGACGCCGCGTTCCGTCATGCCGTGCGCCGTGCGCTGGCCTTGTACGCCCAGCCGCGAGCCTGGGCGCGGGTGCGGCAAACCGGCATGCAGCAGAATTTGAGTTGGACGCAGGCGGCGCAGCACTACCGTGCGGTGTACGACGCCGCGCTCGCCGCGGCGGCCTGATGTCCGTGATTTTTTGACCTGTGATATGACTCCTGAACCCAACCCGCCGATTCCCTCCGCCGCTGCCGTCCCCTTCGTCCACGACACGCCGCCGCACGATGTGGCGGCGCTCAAGCGCGCCATTTCCAACAAATTGATGTTCCAGATCGGCAAAGACCCGGCGTCGGCGCAGCCGATCGACTGGTTGCACGCCGCCTCGTATGCCGTGCGCGACTTGATGGTCGAGCACTGGTTCGACACCACGCACGCGCGCAACGTGCATGACGCCAAGCTGGTCTATTACCTGTCGATGGAATTTCTCATCGGCCGCACCTTCACCAACGCGCTGATCGCGCTCAAACTCACCGCTGCGGTGCGACAGGCGCTGGCCGAACTCGGCTTGGACATGGATGCCATCGCCGACCTGGAGCCTGACGCCGCTTTGGGCAACGGCGGCCTGGGGCGGCTGGCCGCGTGCTTCCTCGACAGCATGGCGACGCTGGGCATTCCCGGCTACGGTTACGGCATCCGCTACGACTACGGCATGTTCCGCCAAACCATCGTCGATGGCCGCCAGGTCGAGGTTCCCGATTATTGGCTGACCGAGGGCAACCCGTGGGAATTTCCCCGGCCTGAAGTGGTGTACCGCGTGCAGTTCGGCGGCCACGTCATCCGCGAAGGCGACCGCGCCCGCTGGGTCGACACCCACGACGTCGAGGCGATGGCTTACGACACCATCATCCCCGGCTACGACACGCAAACCACCAACACGTTGCGGCTGTGGTCGGCCAAGGCGACCAAGGAAATCGACCTGTCGGCGTTCAACCGCGGCGATTATTTCGGCGCGGTCGAGCAGAAAAACCACTCGGAAAACGTCTCGCGCGTGCTCTACCCCGACGATTCGACCGACGCCGGCCGCGAACTGCGGCTGCATCAGGAATATTTTTTCGTCAGCGCCAGCGTGCAGGACCTGCTGCGCCGCTACCTGCAAACGCATACCACCTTCGACCAATTCGCCGACAAGGTGTCGATCCACCTCAACGACACCCATCCGGTGCTGGCCGTGCCCGAACTGATGCGCCTGTTTCTCGACGTGCACCACCTGCCGTTCGCCGACGCTTGGCGCATCTGCCAGGGGGTGTTTTCGTACACCAACCACACGCTGATGTCCGAGGCGCTGGAAACCTGGCCGGTGGACATGCTGGGCCGTGTGCTGCCGCGGCATCTGCAAATCATCCTCGACATCAACGCCTACTTCCTCGGCCGCCTGACGCAACTGCATGGGCACGACATCAACCTCATGCGCAACGTCTCGCTGGTGAATGAAACCGGCGTGCGCAGCATCCGCATGGCCTACCTGGCCGTGCTCGCCAGCCACTCGGTCAACGGCGTATCCAAGTTGCACTCCGATCTGATGCAGAAGTCGATTTTCGCCGACTTCGCCCGGCTGTGGCCGCAGCGTTTCAACAACAAAACCAATGGCATCACGCAGCGCCGCTGGCTGGCGCTGGCCAACCCGCCGCTGGCGGCGCTGCTCGACAGCACCATCGGCCCGCGCTGGCGGCGCGATCTGTCCGAATTGTCCAAATTGCGCCCGTTGCAAACCGACGCGGCGTTTCTCGCCGCGCTGCAGCGTGCCAAGCACAGCAACAAGCAGCGTTTTGCCGCCTGGCTGCAACAGCACCATGGCATCACCATTCCGGTGGATGCGCTGTACGACGTGCAGGTCAAGCGCATCCACGAATACAAACGCCAGTTGCTCAACGTGCTGCACGTCATCACCCGCTACCACCGCATTCTCGACCAGCCCGGCCGCGTCAGCGTGCCGCGGGTGGTGATTTTCGCCGGCAAGGCGGCGTCGGCCTATCACATGGCCAAGCTCATCATCCAGCTCATCAACGACGTCGCCAAGACCATCAACGCCGACCAGCGGGTGGGCGATCTGCTCAAAGTCGTGTTCGTGCCCAATTACAGCGTCAGCGCCGCCGAGGTCATCATCCCCGCGGCCGATCTGTCCGAGCAAATTTCTACCGCCGGCACCGAAGCCTCGGGCACCGGCAATATGAAGCTGGCGGTCAACGGCGCCTTGACCATCGGCACCCTCGATGGGGCCAACGTCGAAATCCGCGAAAACGTCGGCGCCGACAATCTGTTCATCTTCGGCCTGACCGCAGGCGAAGTGACCGATCTGCGCATGACCGGCTACCAGCCGCAGGCCATCGTCAACGCCAATCCGGAACTCGCCCGCGTGCTCGAAGCCATCCGCGACGGCCATTTCAGCCCCGAGGAACCGCACCGTTACCAGGCGATTTACGATCTGCTGGTCAACTGGGGCGACCATTACCTGCTGCTGGCCGACTACGCCAGCTACGTCGCCACGCAGGACCAAGTCGACGCGCTGTATCAGCAGCCCGAGGAGTGGGCGAAAAAGGCGCTGGCGAACATTGCCGGCATGGGACCGTTTTCATCGGACCGCACCATTGCCGAATACGCCACGCAGATCTGGCACACCCAACCCCTGTTCGGCTAGAGTTGCCGTAAACCGATTCCTTTTTTCCGCTCGCCCGCCATGCCCGCACCCAAAACCATCCACACCGCCGGACTGCGCCTGGAATTCACCCGCCATGGGGAACAGGCGCTGGCCACGGCCGTCAAAACCCTGACCGCGCTGCCCAGCCAGCCGCAGGATCTGGTGAGCAAGACCGTGCTCAACGGCAGCGAAAATCGGCCGGCGTGGCATGTGCTGTCGCGCTTGGGCGCCAAAGGTCTGGACGCTCCGTCACAGGCGGCTGCGGAGTTCCTGCACGCCGAATTCGCCCGCATGGCCGCCTGGGCCGAAGCCTTGCTGGCCGACGTCGGCAACAGCCAGGAGATCGACATCATCCACCTCGGCGCCGGCGGCTCGGAAACGCCGATGCTCGCGTTGCACACCGCGCTGTCGGTGCTGCAGCAGCCGCGCTGCCGGGTGCATTGGGTCGCCAACCTCGATGGCGCGACCATCGACGCCGCGCTGGCCGCCGCCTGCCCGGAGCGCACTTGGATCGTCATCAACAGCAAGTCGTTTCGCACGCAGGAAGTCATGCGCAACGCCGACATCGCGCTGCGCTGGCTGGCCGATGCCATCGGTGCCGACCAGGCGCGCAACCGCCTGGTGGCGCTGACGGCAAACCCCGAATTGGCGGTGCAGCGCTTTGGCTTGCCGGCCGATCAGGTATTCCGCTCTCTGCCGGAAATCGGCGGGCGTTTTTCGCTGTGGAGCGCGCACGGCCTGGTGCTACTGCTGGCGTTCGGCCGCGAAACGGTGACGCAACTGCATGCCGGCGCGCATGCGATGGACCAGCATTTTCTCGACACCCCGCTGCAACGCAGCGCACCGGGGCTGATGGCGGGGCTGTCGCACGCCTACCGCGTGCGTTTCGGCCTGCCGCTGCTGTCGATCGGGCTGTACGGCGACGCGTTTTCGCATATGCCGCTTTACCTGCAGCAGCTGCTCATGGAATCGCTGGGCAAATCCACCAGCGCCGACGGCATGCAGCCGGTGCACGTCAGCGGCCCGGCGGTCATCAGCGGCGTGGGCACGCCGGTGCAACACACCTACTTCCAGTTGCTGCACCAGGCTGCGGTGCCGGTGTTTCACGAAATCGTCGCCGTGGCGCATCCGTGGCACCGGCATTTGCGCGAGCACATGGCGCTGCTGGCCAATGCCCTCGGTCAGGCCGATGCGCTGTGGAACGGTAAAGATGCGTCGAGCTGGCAGGCCGAGCTGATGGCGCAGGGCATGTCGGCCGAAGCCGCGGCGCGCGCCGCACACCACCGCGCCTGCCCCGGCGGGCGACCGTCGACTTTCATCTGGATGGAGCGTTTGACCCCTTATCACCTCGGTGCGTTGCTTGCGCTGTACGAACATCGCACCGTGGTCGAAGGCTGGCTCTACGGCATCAATCCGTTCGACCAGTGGGGCGTCGAACTCGGCAAGACGCTGGCCACGCGCATCGAAAACGCTTTGCTCGCCGCGAACAACCAAGGGTTGAGCAGCGAAACGGCGGCATCGCTCGACTACTTGCGCTCTCACGCGGCGTAACGGCGCGCTGCGGGCAGCCCGCCGCGCCCGCAGCCCTGCCGACGCTCAGTGCATTTCGTCGCGGATGTACAGATCGCCCTTGAGGCTGGCGATGTACGCGGCGATGTCTTCCAAATCCTGCTTGTCGTACTGCGCGACGATGCCGCTCATGATCGGGTTGTTGCGCCCGTACAGCGGCGTCTGGTGCTTGGCCTGGTACTGCTGCAGCGCGTGGAACAAATAGCTCTGATATTGCCCGGCCAGCTTGGGGTAGTTCGGCGCGATCGGCTTGTCCAGCCCGGCGCCGTGGCAGGCGATACAGCCGCCCTTGTTCACCAGCTCCTCGCCCTTTTTGATGTCGGCGGCGTGTGCTGCGGCGGTCAGGGCGAACAGCGCTGTGGCGGCGGACACAATGATGGTCAATCGTTTCATCGGCATCTCCTCACTTCACACTTTGGTTTTTCGGCACGGCGTAGTACGCCGACAAATTGGCGATCTGCTCCGGGGTGAGGATGTCGGCCACCGCCTTCATCGTCGGGTTGCGGCGTGCTCCGCTGCGGTAATCCTGCAGGGCCTGCGCGATATACGCGGCGTTCTGGCCGTTGAGCATCGGCGCACGATACACCTCGGGAAAATCGGTTTTGAAGCCGCCGTGCGCGTTGTGGCAGCCCTCGCACATCACGCTTTCGGCCTTGCCGGCGGCAGCATTGCCGGTGAGCGTCTGCGCCTGCGCGCCCGCGGTGAACAACAAAGACATCAGGAGAACAGGAATCGGTCGAAGTTTCATGGGAAATCCGCAAAGGAGTGCGCTCGAAACGAGCAAACTGTGACAAAAAGCCTGTGACAAAAGCCTGTGACAAAAACCGGGGCCCGGCAGAACGAACCGGCGGTTTGCCGCAAGCGCGCGGCATTGGTGCAGCGCCAGGGCGACGACACGGTACGCGTGCGCAGGGTGTTCATGCGCTCACCCCTGCGCCTTGCGCTGCGCAGACCACAGATCGTGTGGCATGATGAGCAACCAGGCCGCGCGCAGCTGCAGCGGCAAACCGGCGACGAACATCACCAGCCCGGCATAGTGCTGATCGGCTAGCGGGCTGAGGTTCCACAGGCAAAGCACGTCGAGGTAGGGGGTATAGAGCACATGGCCGCTCCACACCCAGACCGCAGCGATGACCATCATCGGCAGGCTGCCGAGCCAGCCGTAGATTCCCGCGATCCAGCGCGTGTCGATGGCCGTGCTGCCCGGCAGGAGTTGCGCCCAGAACATCAGCCCGGACAGCAGTAGAAACAAGCCGATCGGCCCGGAAAACAAGGCGTCGGCCAGCGCCGTATTGAACACCCCGGGCAGGTTGACTCCCAGGGTGACGATGACGAACACCGCCGCCGCCACCCAGGCGTCGAGCAGCCAGTTGCTCCACCAGGCATTCGACGCGGCGTGCCACTGCGCGCGTGCGGCAGGCGCAAAACCTGCCAGCAGCAGCGGCGAAACGATCTGCCCCATGGTCATCAGCGCGATGGTGTAACCGGTCATCGACGCCAGCGGGTTGTTCAGCCCCCAGGCCGATAGCAGCGTGAGCGCCACGCCGAGCACGAAACTCGCCACACGCCACCACGCCCAGCGACGGCGCCACGCCACAGCGCCGTAGGCCGCGAGCAATGCGCCGCTCAGCGCGAACCATCCTGCCCAGACCGCCAGCGGCCAAGAGCTGCTGCCGTTCATCGCCGCTCCAGCACGGTGCGCAAATCGCCCGCCAGCCAGCCCGGGTCGGTGAGCTGGGCGTAGCCGTAGCGGGCGACCAGGTGACCGTGCGGCCCGACCAGGGTGACCGCTGCCGTGTGGTCGAGCCAGTAGTTGCCGTCGGCGGTGTCGATCCGCCGCCAGCTGACCCCCCATTGCCGCGCCGACGCGCTGACTGCTGCCAGGCTGCCGCGCAAGCCGATGGCATCGGGCAGAAAGGCGTCGAGGTAGGCCCGCAGCACTGGAGCCGTGTCGCGCGCCGGATCGAGGGTGACGAAGACCACGTGCGCCCGCTGGCGCAGCGGGCCCAAACGCTGCAGGCTCTGCGCCAGTGCTGCCAGCGTGATGGGGCAGACATCCGGACAATGCGTGTAGCCGAAGAACACCAGCACGGCGTCGCCGCGCTGCTGCTGCCAGCTGAATGCCCTGCCCTGCGTGTCGACCAGACCGGAGAAAGCCGGCGCGGCCACATGCTCCAGCGGGGTGCCGTGCACGGCGGTGGCATGCTGCTGCAGCCGCGACCAGCCGTACAGCGCGCCCAGCAAAAGCAGCGAGACGACGGCTGCGCGCAGCGCGGAAGTTTTCCAGCTTCCGCGTCGCGCTGGGGCGCAGACGGCTGCAGAGTCCAGGCGGGCCGCATCGCGCATCCGATCACCAGAGCACGAAGCCCGGGGCGTGGATCGGATTCATCAGCATCGGCCAGAACACCGGGATGTAAACCGCCAGGGTGATGATGAAGGTGATCAGCGTCCACAGCCCGAGCGGCTCGGCCACGCGAGCCAAGGCCGAACCTTGAGCCGGAGTGATGTATTCGGTGAAGGGGATCTCCACCATCGCGCCCGCCTCTTTTTTGCCAAACAGCGTGCCGAAAAACACGATGTAGTAGAGGATGGCGCCCAGCGTGGCGATGGCGCCGCCGATGCCCACCAGGATCAGCGCCGGGTGCACTGCGCCGTAGAGCTGCATGTACTGGTCATGCGGCAGCGCCGACACCCAGGCACGGCGCGGCACGCCGTCCATGCCGGCCCAATGCCCGGCCAAACCCCAGGTCATCAGACCAATGAACCACAGCCAAACGCCGGTCAGCGCGATTTTTCTGCTGTAGAGCTTGCGCCCGGTGATGTGCGGCAGCAGCCAGAAACTCACCCCCATGAACACCAGCGTGGTCATCATGCCCACGGTGAGGTGAAAGTGTGCCGGAATCCACAAGGTGTTGTGCACCACGTTGTCGAGCTGCCAACTGGCGTTGACGATGCCGCCGGCGCCGCCGAAGATGAACGCCACCAGCGCCAGCACCTGTGCCGCGACCGAAGGATCTTTCCACGGCAATTTGCCCCACCATCCCATCAGCCCGGTGCCGCCACGCCGGCGGCCAGCGTATTCCAGGCTGAGCGCGATGGTGAACGCGGTGATCAGGCTGGGAATCGCCACCGACAGCGTGAGCGCCGTGACGATACCTTTCATCACCGGCGAAATGCCGGGGTCGGTGTATTGGTGGTGCGTGCCCACCGGCAGCGAGAACACGAACAGCAGCAGGAAGGCCAGCCGCGCCAGCGGGTCGGAAATCAGCTTACCGCCGGCTTGCCGCGGCAGCAGCGCATAGATCGACACATACCCCGGCATCAGCCAGTAATAGACGATCGGGTGCCCGGTCCACCAGAACAAGGTGCGCGCCAGCAGCGGGTCGATGGTGTTGGTCAGGCCGAGCGACCAGGGGTCGAGCAGAAACACCGCTTCCGTGCCTGCGCCCAGCGCGGCCAGCAGCCACATCAGCAGCGTGGTGGCGCTCATATAAGTGACCAGCGGGGTGAGCTGGCCCGGATTGGCGCGTTTCCACCTTGCCCGCATCTCCAGCACGACGATCAGCGGCAGGATGCTGGCCACCACCACCAGGGTGACGCCCAGATAGAACCAGGCGCTGCCCTTGAGCGGGGCGTACATGGTGTAAAGCACGCTCGACGAATTGTCGAACATGCCATAAGCCGCCATCAGCGTACCCAGCAACATCAGCGCGTAGGTGAACCAGGCCAGACCCATGTTCGGTTTGAGCTTGAGTTCGCGCGCCGGCAGATACATCAGCCAGCCGGAAATGGTGAAGAAAGTGAATACATAGGCGTTGAGCACGCCGTGCATCGTCAGCCCCTGGTAGTACGACTTGAGGAAGGGCTGCAAATAGGGATAAAGATCGATGCCGGCGTAGTTCGTGCTTTGCAGCGCGCCGATGGCGATGCCCACGGCCAGCGCCAAAAAACCGGTGACCCAGAAGGCCAGCAGCATTTTCTTTTCGCCAGCGATTTCCCCCGCGGTCGGAACCGCCAGGGCGCGCGGGGCGTTATTGCTCAGGACTGCGCTCATGATTGTTTCGCTCCGGTGATGATGATCTTGCCGATCATGGCCTGGTGGCCCGCGCCGCAATATTCGTTGCAGACGATGTAGAACGTGCCGGGCTTGTCGAAGGTGTAGCTGACATGGCCGACGACGCCGGGAATCGCGGTGAGATTGATGCTCGTGCCCTGCACTTCAAAGCCGTGGAGCACGTCACCGCTGGTGACGTAAAACGTCACGTGCGCGCCAACCGGCAGGGTCAGCGGCGTGGCCGTGCCGGGAGTCCAGCTCCAGGCGCGGCCGATTTCGTACACGTCGTAGCTGTTCGGCCCGGTCTGCTTCACTCCCGATCCTTGGAATTCGGCGAGCTGGCTCGGCGTGTTCGGGTTGGAGTAGAACTGCGTGGTCTTGGCCACCAACCCGTAGTCGTGCACCACGAACCACACGGCGACCAAAAACAGCACGGCGATCAGCGCCACGGCGATGAATACCCAGACCCGTTCATGCCGCAACGCGACGTGATGGAACTGATCTTCGAAAGCGTCAGGTGTGGAAGTCGTCATGGCGTGTCTCAGGCATGCATGGAGAAATACGCCGCGACCATGGCCCACAGACCGACGACCACGATGAACAGCGCAGCAACGATCACCCAAGCCCCCATTGGCCGGGCATACTTCAGGTCAGGCGCGCGCAGTTCGGACTGCGGCATGTCTCTCCCCCCTACCCCGGTCACGGGCATGGGCACGTAAGGTCGCTCTTCAGGCATGGCTTGCTCTCCTCGGGATGTGCTGCGACAAAACGTCGCATTTGGCGGTTAAAAGATAAGCGTTCACTGATATTCCAGATTGCGTCAGATCAAGTGCTCCCGGCAGCAGGTGTATCGTTTGTAATGGCGTGTAAACCGCCGGTCTGCTGCGTCGGCAGCGCCGCCGGACACAGGCGTTGGCGCAAGGTGCCGGCGATGCGCCGGGCGATGTCCAGCAGATGCTTGCGCGCCTGCGGCGTGACGTGTTGCTGCAAGGTGGCGTCGAACAGCATCAGCCAGCGGTCGAAGTGTTCGCTGCGCAAACCCAGCGGTTTGTGCGCGCGCAGCGCATTGCGGTGATAGCGTCCGGCCAGCAGCGCGACGGAGGCCCAGAAATCGACCATCACGGCGTAGTGCGCCGACCAGTCGACGACGTGTGCGGCGAAGATCGGCCCTAGATCGGGATCAAGCCGGGCTTGCGCGTAGAAACTCTCGACCAGGCGGCGCAAAACGGCATCGTCCAGGCCGGTTCGACGTTGCAGCGCAGCAGCCAGTGCAGCGCGGCGTTCCAGTGGGGCGGCAGCGGCAGTCGCTGCATCGAGCGATTGCCGCATGAGGTTCCCAGTCCCGTGCCCAGCGGCAGGTGGTATCGATGTAGGATGCTGCATGCCCTTCTCGTTTGTGGTTTTGAAAATTCCACTATAAACCGCTTCATCGACTCGGACAAGCCACCAAGTGAAACTCACCCAATTCACCGATTACGGTTTGCGCGCGCTGATGGTGCTGGCATCCAGCCCTCAGAGTATATTCAATAGCAAAGAGATAGCCTCTATTCTTGATATTTCACGCGAGCATTTGGTGAAAATTCTGCAACGCCTTGCGGCCGGCGGATATGTCCAGGTCCAGCGTGGCGCCAGCGGCGGTGTGCGGCTGGCTAAACCGGCATGTGAAATTCTTCTTGGAAATTTGGTGCGCTGGTTGGAAGACGGCCAGGGCTTGGTCGAATGCCTGCGTGACGACGGCGGCCAATGCAATCTGACCCCCGTTTGCCTGTTGCGCCCGCTGTTGCAGGAAGCCGCCGAGGCGTTTTATGCCAGACTCAACACGGCCAGTCTGGCCGACTGCCTGCATCCCCCGCTGCAGCAGTTCATCAGCCGCCGCGGGGCACAGATTTTTTTGACTCACGACAAATCCTGAACCCCAGCCATGCTCACCGACGCCCTGCTGCTGTACGTTCACCTCTCGGCCATGCTCGGGCTGGCGGTGTTCCTCACCGCCAAAACCAGCCTGACACGCCCCGGAGGCGTCGATGCCGAGGTCATCGGCCGGTTGCGACGGCTGGATGTCTGGGTCTGGGCCAGCTTCGCCGCCGTGCTGGCCAGCGGCCTGGCGCTGGTGCTGTGGGGGATCAAAGGGTCACAATGGTTGTTGCACAACCCCTTGCTCTGGGCGAAGATTGCGCTGCTGGCGTTGATGGCGGCAATGTCCTGGCCATCGACCCGGCGTCTTGCCGCCTGGGCGCGCAGCAGCCGCGCAGCCGGCGGCTGGACGCCGCCGCCGCAGCAGCTGCGGCTGGAGCGCCGTTGGCTGATGGCCCAGTCGCACGTCATGGTCATCATCCCGCTGCTGGCCACACTGCTCAGCCACGGTTTTGGCTGAGCCGCTGGGTTCAGCCCAGCGTCGCCAGCGCCTGCTGCAAATCGGCGATCAAATCGTCGGCGTCTTCCAACCCGACGGCCAGCCGTACCAGCGCACCCGGGTGCGGCCAGCGCCCGGGTGGGCGCATGGCCCTGACGTCGTAAGGCACGGCAAGGCTGACCGGCCCGCCCCATGAGTAGCCGATTTTGAACAGACGCAAGGCGTCGACGAATCCGTCCACCTGCTCCGCGGTGAAGCGCGGGTCGAACACCACGCTGAACAGCCCGGCAGCGGCGCTGCACTCGGCTTGCCACACGGCGTGTCCGGGGCTGCCGGGCAACGCCGGGTGCAAGACCCGCGCCACCTGCGGCTGCGATTGCAGCCAGGCGGCGATGCGCCGCGCCGCACGGTCATGAGCGTGATAGCGCAGCTCCAGCGTGTGTAGGCCGCGCAGCACGCGCGCGGCGTCGTCGGCCCCCACGCCCAGCCCTAGCCGCATATGTGCCAGCAGCAGTCGCTCGTGCAACGCGGGATCGCGCGTGGTGACGCTACCCATGAGCACATCGGCGCCGCCACTCTGGTATTTGGTCAGCGCCTGCATCACCACGTCGATGCCCAGATCGAACGGATGCAGCGCAATGCCCGCGGCCCAAGTGGCGTCGATCGCCGTGATCACGCCGCGGGCACGAGCGGTAGAGATCAGGCTGCGCAAATCAGGCATTTCCATCGTCACCGAGCCGGGCGCCTCCAGCCAGAGCAGCCGGGTACGCGGCGTGATCAGCGCGGCCAGTTGCTCGGCGCTGCACAGCGGGTCGTAGAGCGCATGGCCCACCCCCAGGGCGCTCAGGAATTTTTCCGTCAATTCCCGACTGGGGCCGTAGACGTTTTCCGGAAGCAGGACGCTGTCGCCCTGCTGCAGCAGCGCCAGGTCGATCATCGCGATCGCCGACAGCCCAGAAGGACAAAGAATGCAATGCCGGCCGCCATCGAGCGCGGCGATGCGCTCCTCCAAGGTGAACGTGGTCGGCGTGCCGTGCAGACCGTAGGTGTAGCCGGCTTTGCTGCGCCAGTCGCGCGCGCGCATCGCCGCTACGTTCGGAAACAGCACAGTGGAGGCATGGTGCACACCGGGTTGCACCGCAGCGAACCCCGCTGGCGGGACGTAAGGGTGGTGCTGCAACCGCGTGGCAATGTGTTGCACTTGTGGCGCGGCCGGGGGTTTTTGGTCTAATTGATCCTGTTCTCGACTCGACATGGAATGGCCTTCGTCCGGTTTCGATCGTGTTTCGTGTCAAAGCGCGAGCCGTGCCCCGCGTTTTTCGACCCACAGCATAGACCGGCTTGCTGGACTTCCGCCGACCTCTCCTTGGACCCTGACCCTGAACCGTTGTTGCCCGGCCCGGCCGGCCAGGTGGTGACCACCGCCGAGTTCCTCGCGCCCCTACGGCGCTGTCTGTCGTCCGTGCCATGCAGGCCGCAAACGAAGTGCGGCGCCACCACCACGGCCGCGGCGCCTGCCCCGCACCCGCGGCGGCACCATGCATTCCTCGCGGAGGCGATGTAATGGAAGTGCTCATCCTGTTCGGGCTGATCCTGCTCAATGGCTTGTTCGCCATGTCCGAAATCGCGCTGGTGACGGCGCGGCGCGCGCGGCTGATGGCGCTGGCGGAAACCGGCAACGACCGCGCGCGCACCGCGTTGCAGTTGTCCGAGCAACCGACGCGCTTGTTGTCGACGGTGCAGATCGGCATCACGTCGATCAGCGTGCTCAACGGCATTCTGGGCGAAGCCGCGTTTTCCGCGCCCGTGGCCGACTGGCTGATGTCGCTGGGCATGCTTCCGCGCCTGGCCAGCGTCTCGGCCACGGCCATCGTCGTCGTCCTCATCACCTTTGCCTCGATCGTCATCGGCGAGCTGGTGCCCAAACGTCTGGGCCAACTCGCGCCTGAGCGCATCGCCATGGTCATGGCACGGCCGATGACCTGGATCGCCCGCGCCGCCTCGCCGTTCGTCAAACTGCTGTCGATTTCTACCGATTTGCTGCTGACGTTGATGCGCGTGCGCCACGACACCATGCCGCAAATGACCGAGGCGGAAATCAACGAGGTGCTCGAAGAAGGCTCGGACGCCGGGGTGATCGAGGAGCAGGAGCACGAAATGGTGCGCAACGTGTTCCGGCTCGACGACCGGCAGATCGCCTCGCTGATGACGCCGCGCAACGAAATCGAATACCTCGACGTCGAGCAACCGCTGAGCGAAAACCTGAACAAAATCGCGCAATCGACGCATTCGCGCTTTCCGCTGGTGCGGCGCGGGCTGGAGGAAGTCATCGGTTTGGTGTCAACCAAGGAATTGTTGGGACGGTTCATTCGCCGCGAAGGCATCGACGATCTGAGCAAAGCCGCGATCCCAGCCACCTTCGTCCCGGAAAGCCTGACCGGCCTCGAACTGCTGCAAACCTTCCGCCAAAGTCCGGAGCACACCGCGCTGGTGATCGACGAATACGGCCAGACCATGGGCATCGTCACGGTGCAAGACCTGATGGAGGCCATCGCCGGCGAATTCAAATCGCATCCATCGGAAGAGCCGTGGGCGATCCAGCGTGAGGACGGCTCGTGGCTGATGGACGGACTGATCACCGTCGACGACCTCAAAGCGCGGCTCGAATTGGCCCACCTCCCCGACGAGGACAAACACCGCTACAACACGCTGGCCGGCATGCTCATGCTGCTGCTGGCGCGGCTGCCGGTGACCGGAGATGTGGTGCACTGGGGGGGATGGACATTCGAGATCGTCGACATGGACGGCAAACGCATCGACAAAGTCCTGGTGCAACGCAAACCGCAAATGCCGATCGACGCCGCCCCGGCAGACGGCGACTCCCGCGACCCCCGCGAGTCCCGGCATTGAGGACGGCACGCGCTGCGGCTGTGTGGCAACCGGCCGCAGCACTGCGGCCCGTGACGCCTCAGGCAACGCGGTGCGCCGCCTTGCCGCATGCTTGACGGCAAACTGACATCGGATTCGTGTATTCTGTGCAAAACTTCCGATCCCGCTCGAAAGGTTTTGCCTAACATGCCGAATTTCCATGTCATTTTCTGGCGCCACGCCGAAGCGGAAAACCTGCCCGATGCGCCCCTGGAGGGCGATGCCGACCTGCGCCGCGCGCTGACCAAACAAGGCCGGCGCGACGCTGCCCTGGTAGCCGCGTGGATCAAGTCGCAATTGCCCAAACCCTGGACGGTGATCGCCAGCCCGGCGCAGCGGACCCGGCAGACGGCGCAACACTTGAGCGACTACCCGGCGATCGATCAGCGGTTGCGACCCGATGCCAGCATGGCCGAGTTGCTCGCCGTGGTCGCCGAGTTTCCGCGAGACGGCGGGGCGCTGATTCTCGTCGGCCACCAGCCGACGCTGGGACGCGCCGGGCTGCATTGGATCACCGGCTGCGACCAGCAATTCTCGCTGCGCAAAAGCGGCCTGCTCTGGGCCGTCGAGCGCCGCCGCGACGGCGGCGTGCAGCGTAGCCTGCGCGCCTGCGTCAGCGCCGATCTGCTGACCGAATGAACATCAGTTTTCACAAGATTTTCTTTGTCATACCAAATTCATTGAAACGTCACTGAACTGTCACGCCGCATTTTTATCTTTCTCCAAGGCGTTGAAAAAGGAGAAAGCATGTTCGACGATCAATCCCAGCGCGTGCCGCCGCGGCAGGCCGCGGCGGTCGCAATCGCGCCGGCGCAGCAGTCAGCAGCCGCATTGACCGTATCGTGGGCTCGGCACGCCGACGAAGTCCGTGAGGCGCAACGCTTGCGCTACAAAGTGTTCGTCGAGGAGATGGGGGCGCAAATCCGCACACCCGAGCCGGGGCTGGACGTCGATCTGTTCGACCCGTACTGCGATCACCTGCTCGTGCGCGACGCCGACGGCCGGCTGATCGGCACTTACCGCGCCTTGCCGCCGCACCAGGCCCGCCGTGTGGGCACGCTCTACACCGAAACCGAATTCGACCTCACCCGGCTGTACCACCTCAAACCACGCCTGCTCGAAATCGGCCGCTCCTGCGTGCACCGCGACTACCGCAACGGCGCCGCCATCCTCGCGTTGTGGAGCGGCATCGCCGGGTATATGCAGCGCCACGGTCTGGATGCGCTCATCGGCTGCGCCAGCATGTCGATGCGCTGCGGCGGCCACACCGCCGCCAGCTTATGGGCGCAACTGCAACGCTCGCATCTGGCGGCGATCGAAGACCGCGTGCATCCGCGGCTGGCCTTGCCGGTGCACCATCTGCGACAAGATCTCGCGGTCGAGCCGCCCGCCTTGCTCAAGGGGTATTTGCGCGTTGGCGCCAAAGTCTGCGGCGCCCCGGCGTGGGACCCGGATTTTGGCGTCGCCGATTTCCCCGTCCTGCTGCGCTTGAGCCAGGTCAACCCGCGTTACGCGCGCCATTTTCTCGGCGGCTGAAGGCAGCACGCGGTGTAAGATGCGCGGCTTTGCTGCCGCCGTGCCGCTCTCTCAGGCCGCCGCCTGAGGTGCTGCAGGCGGGCATGGCCGCTGTCACCTCGTTGCCGCATGCCGTCCTCTCTCGCCCAGCGTAGTCTGCAAGCCGTCTGGCACCCCTGCACTCAAATGCAGCGCGCCGCGCACTTGCCCCCGCTGGGCATGGTGCGCGGCGAAGGCCCTTGGCTGTTCGACGAGTCGGGTCGGCGCTATTTCGACGCCAACAGTTCGTGGTGGGTCAATCTATTCGGCCATGCCGATGCGCGCATCAACGCCGCGCTCAAGGATCAACTCGACCGCCTGCCGCACGTCATGCTCGCCGGCTGCACGCATGCCCCGGCGGTCGAACTCGCCGAACGCTTGTCGCAGCGCACCGGCAACGTGCTCGGCCACGCGTTTTACGCCAGCGACGGCGCGTCCGCGGTGGAAATTGCGTTGAAAATGAGTTTTCACTACTGGCGCAACCGCGGCCGGAGTGAGAAGCAGGAGTTCGTTTGCCTGCGGCAGAGTTACCACGGCGAAACCCTTGGCGCGCTGGCAGTCACCGACGTCACCCTGTTTCGCGATGCCTACGACCCGCTGCTGCTGCGCGTGCACCAAGTGGCCTCGCCCGACGCGCGCCGGGCGCAACCCGGGGAAACCGCGGCCGACGTGGCGCGTCGGGCCATCGCCGAGCTGCGCGCGTTGTTCGCGTCGCGTGCACCGCGTATCGCCGCGCTCATCGTCGAACCTCTGGTGCAGGCAGCCACCGGCATGGCGATGTACCACCCGCTCTACCTGCGCGAGGCCCGCGCGCTATGCGACCAATACGAGGTGCTGCTGGTCGCCGACGAAATCGCCGTCGGCTGTGGCCGTACCGGCACGTTTTTCGCTTTCGAGCAGGCTGCACCGCCGCGGCAGCCGCCGCTATGGCCCGATCTGCTCTGTCTGTCCAAAGGCATCACCGGCGGCTATCTGCCGCTGTCGGTCGTGCTGTCGCGCGAGCCGGTTTATTCAGCCTTTCTCGACGACGACGTCGCCCGCGGCTTTTTGCATTCGCATTCGTACACCGGCAACGCGCTGGCCTGCAGCGCCGCGCTGGCCGTGCTCGATCGTTTCGACCAGGACGACGTGCTCGGTGCCAATCGCCGTCGCGCCGAGTGGCTCAACCAGGCCCTCGCCCCACTGCGCGCCGATCCGCGCCTGGAGCATTGGCGACACGTCGGCATGATTTGGGCCTTCGACGTGCGCGACAGCGTCGCCGGCGAGCGTTTTGCCGAGCGCTTCCACGCCGCCGGCCGCAAGCACGAGCTGCTCGTGCGCCCCATCGGCCGCACGGTCTACCTCATGCCGCCTTACGCCATCGACGCGGCGCTGGCCGACTGGCTGGGGCAGCGCCTGCGCGCCACCCTCGACGACGTCTTGCAGCAAGGAAACCCCGGTGCTGATCGATCACCTGACCCAGCGATTGCGTGAGCGCGCCGCCGCAGGTCTGCAGCGGCAGCGGCGGACGGTGGAAACGGCGTGTGCGCCACGGCAGCGCGTCAGCCACGGCGCGGCAGCAACGCAGCCGCGCGACTTGCTCGCCTTTTGCAGCAACGACTACCTCGGCCTGGCCAACCACCCACGGGTGGCCCAGGCGCTGGCCGAAGGCGCGCGTCGCTGGGGAGCGGGCAGCGGTGCTTCGCATCTGATCAGCGGCCACTCGCGTGCCCACGCCGCACTCGAAGACCTGCTGGTGCAATGGATGCAGCCGGCCATCGTCCGCGCCAACGTCTTGACGTTTTGCACCGGCTACATGGCCAACCTGGCGCTGTTGACGGCGCTTGCCGATCGGCGCGCGACCATTTTTTCCGACCGACTCAACCACGCCTCGTTGATCGACGGCGCGCTGCTGGCCCGCACCGAGGTGCAGCGCTTCCCGCATCGTGACCTGGCGGCGCTGCAGCGGCAACTGCAAGCCTGCACCAACCCGCTGCGGCTGATCGTCAGCGACACGGTGTTCAGCATGGACGGCGACCTGGCCGACCTGCCCGCCTTGCTCGCACTGGCCGAACGCTACGACGCTTGGCTGATCCTCGACGATGCGCACGGTTTCGGCGTTCTCGGCGCGCACGGCCAGGGCAGTCTGGCGCATTTCGGCCTGCGCAGCGAGCGGCTCATTTTGATGGGCACGCTGGGCAAGGCGGCGGGTGTGGGCGGTGCGTTCGTCGCCGCGCACGAGGTCATCATCGACTGGCTGGTGCAAACCGCGCGACCGTACGTCTTTACCACGGCGGCGCCACCGGCGCTGGCGCACGCGGCGCAGGCCAGCTTGGAACTGATTGCCGGCGAAGACGGCGCGCGCCGCCGGGCGCTGCTGCGCCAGCACATCGCGCGGCTGCGGCAGGGCGTGAGCGCACTGCTCGCCGACCACCCCGGGCTCGGCTGGCGACTGGCCGATTCCGACACCGCGATCCAGCCGCTGATCGTCGGTGACGCCGCGCGTGCCATGGCTTTGTCCGCGGCGCTGGAGGCGCAAGGGTTGTGGATCGCCGCCATCCGCCCGCCGAGCGTACCGCCCGGCACCTCACGTCTACGCATCACCCTCAGCGCCGCGCACCGCAGCGAAGACATCGAGCGGCTGCTGGCGGCACTGCGGCAGATCGCACAGGAGTGGCGATGACGACGGCCATCACCCGCCGCGGTTGCTTTGTCACCGGCACCGACACCGGGGTGGGGAAAACCGCGATCAGCGCCACGCTGCTGCATTGGTTTGGTCTGCAGGGCTGGCGCAGCGCCGGGCTCAAGCCCGTAGCCTGCGGGATGGAGCAGATCCACGGGCGCTGGGCCAACACCGACGTGCTCGCGCTGCAGCGCGCGTCGTCGCTGCCGTTGCGCGAAGACGAAGTCGGCCCCTGCCAATTCAACGCCGCCTGCGCGCCGCACATCGCCGCGCAGCTCGAAGGCCGCAGCATCGATGTCGCCCCGCTGCTGGCCGCCGCGCACACCCTGGCCGGACGTGCCGATGCCCTGGTCGTCGAGGGCGTGGGCGGATTTGCCGTACCGCTGAATGCGCAACACGACACCGCCGATCTGGCGCAGGCGCTCGGCCTGCCGGTGGTGCTGGTCGTCGGTCTGCGGCTGGGCTGCCTGAATCACGCGCTGTTGACGGCGCAGAGCATCCAAGCCCGCGGTCTGCGCCTGGCCGGATGGGTAGCCAATACCGTCGATTCTGCGATGCCCTGGCTCGGCGACAACGTGGCCACGCTGCGCGAATGGCTGGGCAGGCGCTACGGCGCGGTCGAACTCGGATATGTTCCCCGCCTGGATGAGGCGCAGCCGGAGCGCGTCCTGCCCCATTTGCGCGACGACGCGCTGCGGCGGGTGTTCGACGCATGACGCCGTCGCTGGCACCGCGGCTGGTCGATGCCGCATTCTTTGCCGATCCATACGCCGCGTACCAGGCGCTGCGTGAAGCCGGGCCGCTGCACTGGAGCGAGGAATTCTTTGGCGGCGCCTGGCTGCTCACGCGGCATGCCGATGTCGAGGCGGTGTTGCGCGACCCGCGGTTTTCCGCGCGACGCACCGGCGGCTGGGTCAACGACGTGCAGGCACGGCGTGGGGAACTCGCCGGTTTTCAGCAGCTGTTTGCCCGTGCGCTGTTGTTTCTCGATGCACCCGAGCACACGCGGGTTCGCGCGCTGCTGCAGCCGGCGTTTCGCCCCGAAGCCCTGCAGCGGCTGCGGCCGCGTATCGAGGCGCTGGCCGACGCATTGCTCGACGCCATCGACGGGCGCGAACCCTTCGATGCCATCGCCCGGCTCGCCCGGCCGCTACCGGTGCAGGTCGTTTCGCTGCTGCTGGGCATCGACACCGCGCCGCGCGACGACGTCATGCGCTGGTCGGACGATCTTGCCGCATTCATCGGCGCGCCACAGCCCACACGCGACCTGGCGCTGCGCGCGCAGACCAGCCTGCTCGACATGACGCGCTATTTTCAGGCGGAGTTGCAACGCAGCGTGCGACCGCACGCAAGTGGCTTGGTCGCGCAGTTGTTACAAGCCCGCGAGCGCGGCGCACTCAAAGACGACGCCGAATGCCTGGCGCAATGCGCCATGCTGCTGTTTGCCGGGCACGAGACCACACGCAACCTGCTGGGCAACGGACTGCTGGCCCTGCTCAGCCATCGCGAGCAGTGGCAATTGCTGCGCGACGCGCCCGAGCGCATTCCTGGCGCGGTGCGTGAACTGCTACGCTTCGACAGCCCGGTACAGTACACCGGCCGGCGCGTGACCACGGCGTTGCAACTCCACGGGCAGACGCTGCAGCGCGGCGATTTGGTGCTGTTGCTCATCGGCTCGGCCAACCGCGATCCGCTGCGCCACCCGCACCCAGACCGCCTCGACGTGCTGCGTCCGGACCCAGGCAGCCTGGCCTTCGGCTCGGGCGTGCATGCCTGTCTGGGGGCGGCGCTGACGCGCCTGGAGGCCGAAATCGTGCTGCGCCGGCTGCTGCAGCGCTGGCCAGGCTTGCGGCTGGCGCAAACCGCGCCGCGCTGGCTCGACAACCCGGCGTACCGCGGGCTGCACTCGCTGTGGCTGCGTGCCGCCTGAGCACGCCGATCAGCCGCTGGCGTGCACCATGTCTTGCGGCCGTACCCAGCGGTCGAAGTCGTCGGCGCTCACCCAGCCCGAGGCCAGCGCGGCTTCCCGCAGCGTGGTGCCGTCGTGGTGCGCGCTCTTGGCGATCGCCGCGGCGCGGTCGTAGCCGATGTGCGGCGACAGCGCCGTCACCAGCATCAGCGAGCGCTGCATCAACTCGGCGATGCGGGTGCGGTCGGGCTCGATGCCACGGGCGAGGTGATGGTCGAAGCTGGTCATGGCGTCGGTGAGCAGACGCAGGCTCTGCAGCACATTGTGCGCGATCAGCGGCTTGAACACATTGAGCTCGAAATTGCCCGAGGACGCGCCGATGTTGACGGCGACGTCGTTGCCCATCACCTGCGCGCAGACCATGGTCAGCGCTTCACACTGCGTGGGGTTGACCTTTCCCGGCATGATCGAGCTGCCGGGTTCGTTTTCCGGGATGCGGATTTCGCCCAGTCCGCTGCGCGGGCCTGATGCGAGCCAACGGATGTCGTTGGCGATTTTCATCAACGCCGCCGCCAGCGTCTTGAGCGCGCCGTGGAGGAATGCCAGCGCCTCGTGCCCGGCAAGCGCGGCGAACTTGTTGTCGGCGCTGCTGAACGGCAGCCCGGTCTGCCGCGCCAACTCGGTGGCAACGCGAACGCCGAACGACGGATGGGTGTTCAGCCCGGTGCCCACCGCCGTGCCGCCAACGGCCAAGGCGTACACCGGGCCCAACGCGGCGTCGATCGCCCGTCGGCACAAATCGAGCTGGGCGACATAGCCGGAAAACTCCTGCCCCAGCGTCAATGGCGTGGCGTCCTGCAAATGCGTGCGGCCGATTTTGACGATGTCGGCGAACGCCTCGGCCTTGTTTTGCAACGTGGCGCGAAGATTGATCAGCGCCGGCAGCAAATGTTGCACCGTTTGCACCGCTGCGGCCACGTGCATCGCCGTGGGGAAAATATCGTTCGACGACTGCCCCATATTCACCTGGTCGTTCGGGTGCACGCTGCGCGCCTGTCCCATGCCGCCGCCGAGCAGCACCGAGGCGCGGTTGGCCAGCACCTCGTTCATGTTCATATTCGTCTGCGTACCCGAACCGGTCTGCCAGACCGCCAGCGGAAATTCCTCGGGGTGGCGCCCGGCGATGACCTCGTCGGCGGCATCGACGATGGCTTGGGCCACACGCCAATCGAGTTTGCCCAATTCGGCATTGGCCGCGGCGCAGGCCCGTTTGACCAGGGCCAGCGCGCGGATCAGTTCCCAAGGCATTTTTTCCGTGGAAATGGCAAAGTGCTGCAGCGAACGCTGCGTCTGCGCCCCCCAGAGATGCTGTTGCGGCACACCGATCGGGCCGAAGGAGTCGGTTTCGATGCGCAGACCGTCGGCTGCAGGGTTGATTGGCGCTGAGGTGGTCGACATGGGCGGGCTCCAAACAGGGTTTGGCAAGGTTGTAGTCTTTGCGCATCGAGATTGCCAGCGGCGCAGTTGTGACGGTGCATTGCGCCATAAACCATTGGTAAAGTCTGGTCATGCGGTTTGCAGTTAGATACGGATGTCAGCTTGACCCGTCGCGTGTGCGCCTCCTAGACTGGCGGCAACAAAAAGGCGATGGAGTTCGCCACAACCGCGCGGGGCCGCCCCCAAGCTGATGACTCCTACCTGCCGCAAGCCCCGTTTGCAAGGGTTTGCATCGTTCGACAGGGAGGACAGCCATGCGCGGTGACGTCATCTTGCAGCAAGTGTGCCAGGTGTTGGCCATCGTGCTGCTGTCCCCATTGCTCCACGGCTTCATCACCACGATCGAAGAAAAGGTGCAACGCGGCCAGGGGCCGAGCGTGCTGCAGCCCTACCGCGATTTGGCCAAGTGGTTCCGCAAGGAGATCGTGGTGCCGCAAACCGCGTCGTGGATTTTCTGGGCGGCGCCGGTGGTGGCGTTCGCCTGCATGCTCACGGTACCGATCCTCATCCCGGTGCTCACCGACTATCCGCTGCCGCTGTCGGACATGGGCGACATTCTCGGCGGTGGCTTGATCCTCACCCTGGGCGGCTTCGCCATCCTGCTTGCCGGGCTCGACAGCGGCCATCCCTACGGCGGCCTGGGTTCGAGCCGCGAGGCCATGCTCGCCATCCTCGCCGAGCCGACGCTGATCATGGTGTTCGTCGGCATCACCCTCCTCGCACAGGCCATGCTGCCGTTCGTCGTCAACCACCTGTTGGTGGCCAGCCCGGCGGTGTTCTGGAGCCCGGCGCATTTGTTTCTGGTGTCGGCATTTTTCATTCTGCTGACCGTCGAGACCGAACGGCTGCCGATTCATTCCTCGATCCATTACGAGATCTACATGATCGGCGAAGCGCGCATCCTCGAATACTCCGGCCCGCTGCTGGCCCTGCTGAAATGGGCTTCGTGGATGAAGCAAGCCATCCTCTACACCATTTTCCTCAACGTCCTGACCATTCCCTGGGGCCTTTCCACGCAGGGCACGGTCATCGGCATGATCGGCGCCACCATTGCGCTGGTGCTCAAGTGGTTCGCGCTCGGGTTGGTGATGGTGTTCGTCGATACTGCGCAGTCGCGGCTGCGGTTCTACCGTTACCAGGAGCCGCTGGCGCTGTCGTTTCTGATGGCCATTCTCGCCATCGTCGCCCGGCAGGTTTGAAGGAGACGACGCCATGCTGATCTTTCACCTCGGCGGCGTACAGGCGTCGATTTTCAGCCTGTTGACCATCATCGCGCTGATTCTCGCCTTCGTCATGCTCGGTTCGCACTGGATCAAGAACCACGTGCTGGCGTTCGCCGCCGAATCGTGGGTCATCGCCGCGCTGTCTGCTGCCATCGGTATCGCAGGGCACTATCCGGAGCTGGTGTTCATCGCCGCGCTCACCGCGCTGTTTCGCGGCAGTCTGCTGCCCTACCTGTTGCTGCGCATCGTCAACGACTTGAAGCAAAACCGCGAATTCACCCCGCTGCTGCAGCCCTCCTCCAGCCTGGTGCTCGGCGGCTTCCTCGTGCTGTTTTCCTACGCACTGGCGGAAAAGCTCGGGGTGCGCATGAATCTGGTGGACAACATCGCCGTGCTCGCGCTGACCGCCATGTTCAGCCTCAAACTCATCGGCTTTTTGATGCTGGTATTGCGCGCCGAGGCGGTGAGTTCGATTCTCGGCCTGTTGGTGATCGAAAACGGCATCTTCCTCGGCTCGCAAATCCTCGTTCCGGGCATGCCGCTGTTGCTCGAACTGGTCATCCTGTTCGACCTGCTGATCATCGTGTCCACCTTCGGCATGCTGATTCGCTTCCTGCACAAGGAAGTCGGCACGACGAGCAGCCGTGATCTCACTCGGCTGGTGGGATGAGGCCATGATCTGGAACCTGCTCTATTCCATCTGGGCGGTCACCGCCGTGGCCATGGCAGGCAGTTGGGTGTCGCGCCGCTCGCGCGTGGCCGAGACGCTCAACCTGATCGCAGCGGTCGTCGATTTCGCACTGGTGTGCGTTTTGCTCTCTGCCACCCCGGCGCAAGGAGCGACGGCGCTGCAGGGCTATCTGCTGCTCGACGACTTCGGCGTGTGGGTGATGTTCTGCCTGGCCATCGTCTACCTACTGGCCTCGGTCTACGCCATCGGCTATATGCGCTGGATGCACGGTGAACAGGCGCGGTTGCACCGCTTTTACAGCCTGTTCGCCGCGTTCGCGCTGACCATGTTCCTCGCCCCGGCGCAGAACAACCCCGGGCTGTACTGGATCGCCATCGACCTGACGACCATCGTCAGCGCGTTTCTCGTCGGTTTCCAGCGCGCCCCGGAAAGTATCGAGGCGGCGTGGAAATACATCGTCATCGTCTCCGCCGGGCTGGGGTTGGCGCTGCTGGGCACGGTGCTGTTTTACTGGGCCGGCACCTTCGTCCTCGGCCCGGTGTACGAGATGACATGGGCCAACCTCGCGCTCGTCGCGCCCAAGGCCGAGCCGCTGTTGTTGCTGCTGAGTTTTTTGCTGGTGTTGGTCGGCTTTGGCACCAAGGTGGGGTTGGCGCCGATGCATACCTGGTTGCCCGACGCGCACAGCGAAGGCCCGGCGCCGGTGTCGGCGATGCTGTCGGGCGCGCTGCTCAATTGCGCCATGCTCGGCATCGTGCGCTATTTGCAGATCATCGTGCACACCTCGACCGAAGCCACCGCGCGCACTGCGCTGGTGGTGCTGGGCGCGTTTAGCCTGTTGGTCGCTGCCTTGTTCATCAGCCGCCAAACCGTCGTCAAACGATTGGCGGCGTATTCCAGCGTCGAACACATGGGGGTGATCGCGCTGGGTTTTGGTTTTGGCGGGCCGCTGGGAGTGATCGGCGCGCTCTATCACATGCTCAACCACTCGCTGACCAAGAGCCTGGTGTTTTTCGGCGCGGGCAACATGATGCATGCCTACGAAAGCAAGGAGATCGACAAAATCCGTCGCGTCCTGCGCTTCTTTCCACGCTCCGCAGCGGTCTGGCTGGCCGGGGCCGTGGCCATCACCGGCGCGCCGCCGTTCGGCCTGTTTTTGTCCGAACTCACCATTCTGCGCGGCGGCATGCAAAGCACCAATCCGTGGGCGGTGTGGTGGATGGGCGTGTTGCTGATCGTGATTTTCATCGGTTTTCTCAACAAATTCCGCGCGATGTATTTCGGCCCTCGGCCAGAGCACGCGCCGCATCTGAAACTCAAATTCGTCCACGTCGCGCCGATGGCCGTCGCGCTGGCTGCGGTGTTGGGGCTGGGGCTGTGGTGGTTGCCTGCGGTGTGGAACCATCTCGCAGCGATCGCCATGCAACTCGGAGGGGTGTGAGATGCGCCACTGCGACACCATCCGCCTCACCCCGACCGAACTGCCGGCGGCTGCCGACAGTTTGCTCAGCGCCCTCGGCGATACCCCCAGCGCACACGGCCGCATGCAAATGGCCTACGTCTGCCGTTGCGCCGAGGGCGGGTTGGACGTGATTTACGTCCTCAGCCAGGGAGCGAACCAGGCGTACAAGGCATGGCGTGTGCGCCCCGATGACGGCACCCTGCCCTCGCTGGCGAACAAACTGCCGCTGCTGGGCTGGTACGAGCGTGAAATGGCCGATCTCTACGGCCTGCGCTTCGACGGGCACCCCGAGCCGCATCCGCTGGTTTTGCATGAAGGCATGCCGCGCGATCCGGCGCCGCTGGTCGCCGGGTTCGATGTGCAGAGCACGCCGCAGGACTTCGCTGCGCTGCCGCTGATTGTGCCGCAGGTGCTCGGCCCCGACATCCAGCGCCTGCCTTTCGGCCCGGTGCGGGCAGACATCGTCGAATCGGCGCAGTTTTTGTTTTTCTACATCGGCGAAGGCATTTTGCATTACCACCCGCGGCTGTTTTACAAGCACCGCGCGATGGAGTCGCGCTTCGAGGGGCAAACGCTGCGTGCCGGCGCCGTGCTCGCCGAGCGCATCAGCGGTATCGACTCGGTGGCGCACGCGCTGGCCTATGCGCAAGCCGTCGAAGCTGCGATGGGCTGGCGGGCACCGCCGCGCGCGCGATACTTGCGCGTCATCCTGGCCGAACTAGAGCGGCTCTACAACCACCTGCATTATCTCGGCCATTTGGCCAAGACGACCACGCTCAAGGTCGGCGAAGCCCAAGGGCATTTACTCGAAGAGCGGGTCAAGCAGATCAACGGCAAACTCACCGGCAGCCGCTTTCTGCGCGGCCTCATCACCCCCGGAGGTCTGCGCCGCGATCTGGACATCAGCGGGCTGGACAAGGCGCTCGACGTCATCGCCGACGACATCGACAGCTACCTGCTGCGGCTGGAAAACACCCGCAGCCATCTCGATCGGCTGATGACCACCGGCATACTGGCGCGGCAAGTGGCGTTCGACCAAGGGGCGACCGGGCCGATCGAGCGCGCCAGCGACCTGGACCGCGACCTGCGGCGCGACCATCCCTACGCCAACTACGAAAAAGTGCGCTTTTCCGTGCCGGTGCAGCAGGCCGGCGACGCGCACGCGCGTTCGCTGGTGCGCATGGAGGAAATCCGCGAGTCGCTGGCCATCGTCCGCCAGACCATCGGCCGCGTCAAACCGGGCGATGTGCTGCGGTTTGACGTCATGGAAGACCCAGACCCGCAGGGCGAAGGCCTGGGCTGGGTCGAGGCCACCCGCGGCGGGTTGCTGTACGCCGTGCACCTGAGCGCCGACCGCACCCGCCTGAGCCGCGTCAAAATCAAAGACCCGTCGTTTTCCAACTGGCGGGTGTTTCCATTCACCGTGGAGGACAGCAATATGATGGATTACGCCATCAACGAAGCCAGCTTCGGCCTGTCCATCGCCGGTGCCGACCGTTGAGAGGAGGCTGCGACCATGCCGGTATGGACTTGGTTTGGATGGCGCAAAGGCCGCGCCACCACCCCGTGGCCCGACCGCCCCGGCCCAGACGGCCAGGACGGCGTGCTCGGCCTGCCGCGGTTGGATGCGGCACGCTGCCTCGTCGCTGAAAACGGCTGCACCGATTGCGCCGCCGCTTGTCCGGCGGCGGCCATCACGGTGCGCGACGGTGGCGTGCGACTCGACTACGCACGCTGCGTCGGCTGCCAACTGTGCACCGAAGTCTGCCCCGCTGGCGCGTTCCGTGTCAGCCATGACTGGGCCTTCGCCGTGCGCGACAAAGCCGATCTGCTCAACCCTGGGCGCGCCGCCGCGCCGCAACCGGCAGGCGAATCGGCTGACGCCGCCGCGCTTGCGGCCGAAATCAAGGCCTTCGGCCGCAGCCTGCACATCCGCCACGTCGACGCCGGCTCGTGCAACGGTTGCGAAAGCGAGTTGCAGGCACTACTCAACCCGTTTTACAACCTGCACCGCCTGGGCATTTTTTTCACCCCGTCGCCGCGGTTTGCCGACTTGCTGCTGGTCACCGGCCCGGTGACCGCGGCGATGCACGATCCCTTGCTGCGCACGTATGAAGCCATGCCGCAGCCGCGCTGGGTGATGGCCACAGGCACCTGCGCCACCGGTGGTGGCAGCAACGGCGGTGGCTACGCCTGTCATCAGGGGCTCGACGGCATTTTGCCGGTGGACGTCTGGCTTCCCGGCTGTCCGCCCAACCCCGCTGCGCTGATCGAGGCACTGCTCTTGCTGCTGCGACGGCGCGCGCAACGGGTGCATGGAGGTGTGTATGAACACGCCTGATGCCATCTCCCTGGATGCTTTCGGCCTGGCGGCGGCGTCGTGGCTGCTGGCCTTGCTGCTGGACTTGTTCATCGGCACGTCGCTGCCGCGCTACTTGCTCGCGCTGGGCTGCGCGGTCGCTGCCATGGGCGCGCTGTGGGGCTTGCCTGCCGGGCAGGAGAGCCAGACCGTGCTGCTGCTGGGCGACAGCCCGGTGGTGTTCCACGCCGATGCGGCAGCGCTGTGGCTGATGCTGCCTGCGCTGCTGCCGGCGTTTTTCGCCGGATTGCTCGGCGGCAAGCCCGGCGGACGCGGCTGGGCTGGCGGCGCCGCCCTGTCCTTGCTCGGCGCGCTGGGGGTGTACGGCTTGCAGGATGGGGCGAGCTTTCTCATCGCCTGGGAAGTCATGGGGTTTGGCGGTGCGCTGATGCTGCTGGCCGATCATCGCAGCGTACAGGCCGGGCACGACAATCTGTTCATGCTTGCGCTGCTCGAAGTCGGCGGCGTGGCCTTGTTGCTCGCCGTGCTCATGCTCGGGCAGAGCCTGGCATTCGGCACTTACGCGCTGCAATGGACGCAGTGGGGCGTGGCCAGCGCGTTTTTCCTCGGACTGCTGTGGCTGGTTGGGTTTGGCGCCAAACTCGGCCTGTTGCCGTTTTACGAGTGGTATCCGGGAGCCTACGGTAGCGGCAGCGGCGCCAGCGGTGCGCTGATGTCCGGCGTGGTGATGAACGCCGCCTACTTTGCGCTGGGGCGTGCACTGCTGCAGTGGATGGGCATCCCACCCTGGCTGGTGGGGTTTGGCGTGGTCGTGCTCATCGCCGGGGTGTTCACCGCGATCCTCGCCATTCTCTACGCCTTCCAGCAAAGCGACTGGCGCCGGCTGCTGGCGTTTTCTTCGGCGGAAAACGCCGCAGTGGCCGTCACCGCGCTCGGCGCGGCGCTGATATTTCGCGCCAGCGGCGAAGACGCGCTCGCCGGTCTGGCGTGGACGGTCGGCATGCTCCACCTGATGGGGCACAGCCTGGCCAAAGGCACGTTGTTTCTCAGCGCCGACGCCGCGGCAGCGCTGCAAGGCAGCTACCATCTGCGGCAAAATGCCATTTTGCGCCACGCGCCGCTGACACTTGGTCTGGGGGCCGTATTCGGCGCAATGAGCCTGGCGGCGATGCCGCCGACGGCCGGGTTCGTCAGCGAGTGGTATCTGTTCCAGAGCCTGTTTCACGATTTCACCCTCAAAGGCGACGGCTCGCGCATCGCGCTGTCGCTGGCCGGTGCCGGCATGGCGTTGACCGCAGCGATCGCGCTGGCAACGATGGTCAAACTGTTCGGTGTCGGGCTGCTCGGGCAGAACGAGGAACACGCCGCGCACCATCGCCGGCATCAGACCACACTGGCGCCGTTGCAGCGCGTTGCCGTGTTCGTCACTGGTCTGGCGGTGCCGGTGTTTGCCGTCAGCCTGGTGGTTTGGCTGCCCTCGATGAGCGCCTCGGCATGGCCTGCCGCGCAGGCGCCGCAGCTGATGACGCACCATTGGCTGCTGGTGCCGCTGTCGGCCGGGTTTGCCTTCATCTCGCCAGCCATGCTGGTGATCGCCGTGCCGCTGCTTGCGGTGTTGCCTTTGGCGTTGTTGTGGGGAAAACGGCGTTTTGCCGTGCGCCGTGCGCCGCTGTGGTGCGGTGGTGAAGACTATGCCGCTCACGCCGGAGCGACCACGGCGCTGTCTTTTTCCAACGCGCTGCGGGTGTTCTACAACTTCGTTTACCGGCCGCGAAACGCCGTGTCGCGCCAGTTCGAGGGCAAGCCCTACTTCCTGAAAGAATTGCAGTTCGATTATTCGCAGGCGCCGGTGTTCGGGCCTTTGCTGTTCAATCCGGCGGTGCACACCGTGCGCTGGTTGGCACGTCAGTTGCGTTTTTTGCAGAACGGGCTGATGAATGCCTATTTGGCGTATATCGGCGTGCTGCTGGTGTTGATTTTCGGCCTGGCGCTGGTCTGGAGCCCGAGCTGAGCTGCTGAAATTCTGCGCATAAAGGAGACGCCCGCACCGTATTTTTCCCCTCTTTCCATCTGCCGCCGCGGCGGTCTGGCCGTTTGTCCGTCACACAGGATCGTTTCGCATGACTTACGTTTTCATCGCTATTTTTGCCATCATCGGGGCTTTTGCCCGCTATGGCCAGACGCTCGTGGTTCAGGGCGTGCTGGGCCGCTCATTTCCCTTTGCCACGCTGTCGATCAATGTGCTCGGTTCTTTTCTGATGGGGTTTTTGTTTTTTGAAACCCTGGAACGCATCAACCTCAGCCCGGAGTTGCGCACCGGCATTCTCACCGGCGGGCTGGGGGCCTACACCACGTTTTCGACCTTTTCGCTCGAATCGCTCAACCTGATCGAGAACGGCGAAATGGTCAAGGCCGGGTTGTACATCGGCGCCTCGGTCGTGCTGTCGATTGCCGCAGCCATCTTTGGCGCCTTCCTGTCACGCAATATGGGAGTCTCGACATGAGCGCCACGACGGTCACCATGGTTCGCATCTACATCAAGGAAGGCGACAAAATCGACGGCCATGATTTGATGCGGTCGATTTTCAAACTATTGCACGAGCAGCACAAGGTGCACGGTGTCACGGTATTTCGCGGCGTTGCCGGTTTTGGCAGCAAAGGCGAAGTGCACGCCGACGATCTGCTGCGGCTGAACGTGCATTTGCCGCTCATTTTGGAGTTTTTCGACGAACCCGAAGTCGTCGAGGCAGTGTTGCCGCGTATCCAAGAGATGGTGCCGCCCGGCCACATCGTCTACTGGACCGCGCAGTGCGGCTGCAATTGAAGCGGAATTGAAGCGGGCCTGATGATTCCGTCCTTGCGGCCCGGTGCTGCACCGGGCCGCTTTTTTCCACGCCGGCGAGCCTCGCCTGTCATGACTCTGCCATGAATCCGTCCAAACACGCCGCCGTATGGATCGACCACGACGAGGCGCACGTCTTTTTCGTCGACCCCGAGCATATCCGTGAATCGATCGTGCATGCGCCGCATCCACACCAGCATTTGCACCACAAGGCCAACACCATCGGCGCAGGCAAAGCGGCCGAAGACCAGCACTTCTACCACGCCGTGGCCGAATCGCTGCGCGACGCGCATGAAATCCTCGTCACCGGGCCTGGACAGGCCAAGCTCTGGCTGCTCAAGCACTTGCAGCGGCATGATCCAGCGGTGTTCGAGCGGGTCATCGCCGTGGAAACGGTCGATCACCCGTCGAACAACCAGTTCGTCGTACACGCGCGGCATTATTTCGACGCCACCGACCGGCGGGTGATCTGAACTGGGACGGTGCCATGGGCGAGGCGAGTCGGGTTCACTATTGCACTTGGTGCTTCGCGCAGATTCCCGCAGGCACCAAGGTGTGTCCGGATTGCGGCACCAATCTGGATGAATACGCCCGGCGCACACCGTATCGAGATCGGCTGATCCATGCGCTACACCATCCGCTGAGCGAAACCCGTATGGGCGCCATCATCGCACTGGGCAAGCAGGCCGACCCCAAAACCATTGCCGCACTGACCGATTGCGCGCTGGAACACGGCAGCGACGTCATCGAAGGGCTGGAAATCCTGCGCAGCCTCGAACACATGCCGGCCGTGCCAGCAAAAGTCGCGGCGCTGCAGCGGCTGGCAACCGAGCATGCCGCTCACGCCGTGCGCACCCGTGCGGCCGCGCTGCTGCACAATCGCGTTGTGCCGCCGACCTGATACGCGCCGTGTCTGCTCCCGATGTCGTTTTGTCCGCCGAAGACCGTGATCGCGCGCTGGACCGCAAGCGCGTGCTCGCGGCGCGTCAAACCGGACGCAAAGGCTTGCTGATCTGGCTGTTGCTCGGCCCGGGCGTGCTGGTCATGCTCGGCGAGAACGATGGCCCGAGCATGCTGTCTTACGCCGCCACCGGCGCAAGCGACGGCATCGGCTTTTTCCTGCCGTTCATCGTGCTGACTTTCGCTGCCGCCTACTTCGTGCAGGAAATGGGCATGCGGCTGGGCGCGGTGACGCATCGCGGCTACGGCGAACTCGTTTTCCAGCGTTTCGGCCCGTTCTGGGGTTGGTTGACCGTCGGCGACCTCGTCGTCACCAACCTCATCACCCTGATCAGCGAAATCATCGCCATCCGCGTCGGCATGGCGTATTTCGGCGTTTGCGCCCCCGTGGCCGTGGGCTTTGCCGTTGCGCTGGTCTTCGTCAGCGCGCTGGGCAGCAGGTACTCGCGCTGGGAGCGCATCAGCATGAGCCTGGCAGTGTTCAATTTGCTGTTCGTCGTCGTCGCCGTCCTGGCCAAGCCGTCGCCGGCGGCAATCGGCCATGCCTTGCTGACTTGGACGCCGCTGGGCGTGGACTCGCTGCCGCAGTTTCTGCTGCTCGTCGCCTCGAACATCGGTGCCACGGTCACGCCGTGGATGCTGTTTTTCCAGCAAAGCGCCACGGTGGACAAAGGGCTGACACCGCGCGACATCGACGCTGGCCGTTTGGACACCGCCGCGGGCACGGTGATCGCCGCGCTTGCCGGTTGCGCCGCGCTGCTCGCCGCGGTGCCATTGTTCGTGCACCACATCGACACGGCGACTCTGACGCAAGGCGGCGCTGGGTATGCGCAGGCGTTGCGGCCGTATGTCGGCCCCTGGGGCGCGGCGCTGTTTGCTCTGGGCTTGATCGAGGCCGGCGCGGTGGCGATGCTCACCATTTCGGCGAGCACGGCGTATGCGCTGGGTGAAGCGTTTGCCGGCTGCGGCCACAGCTTCAACCGCTCGCTCACTGAGGCGCCGGTGTTTCATCTGGCAAACATCGGCGTGGCGGCGCTCGCCGGGGCCATCGTGCTCATTCCTGGCCTGCCGCTGCTGAACATCACCCTCAACGCCAACCTGCTCGCCGTGCTGCTCATGCCGCCGGCGCTGGTGTTTCTGCTGGTGATGGTCAACGACCGCGAGCTCATGGGGCGGCACGTCAACGGCTGGGGCGCCAATGTGCTGGCGATCGCGCTGACCGTGGTCATCGGCGTGGCCGGTACGGCGTCGGTCGTCGTCAGTTTTTTCCACGCCTTTCATTTTTGACCATGTCCGCCCCGCCGCCTTACCGCACCGAAGCCCACGACGATACCGAGCTGATCGACGGCCTGGAGCCCGATCAGCTGGTGGTCAATACCACCAAGCCGCTGCCGCGCATGACGTTGTCTGCCGCGTGGAACATCGGCTTTTGGCTGTTGCGCGTGTTCGTCCTGGTGATGGCGGCGATGGCAGTGGCGGTATTCGTTGCCGGGATGCGCTAAGCGCCGAACACCTGCGCGTACAAATCGGCGCCAAAGCTGGTTTGCAGCGCCGCGCCGACGACCAGCCGGAAGCTGCGGCTGCCGTCTTCGCGGCGTTCGGCGCGCAGCATCAGCGCCTTGCCGTCCGGCTCGGCACCCATGCGGCGGGCGGCGTCGAACAGGTGTGTGACCAGCACCACCTTGATCGCCCTCTGGCGCAGCGCGTCGACCACCTGCAGCAACAATTCGGAGCCTTCGCGCTCGTTGGTCGAGGCAAACGACTCGTTCGACAGAAACAACGCGCCGCGCCGCAGCCCGGCGGCCAGGTCGCGCATGCGGGCGAGCTCCTCGTCGAGTTTTCCGCCCTGCATCGCGGCGTCTTCCTCGCGCTTGTAATGGGTGAACACGCCGCTGGCCAACTCCCCTGTGTAGCCGCGCGCGGCCACGAACATGCCTGCATGCAGCATGAGCTGCGCCACGCCGACCGAGCGCAAAAAAGTCGACTTGCCGCCCTGGTTCGCGCCAGTGACGGCGACGAGAGTCTTGCCGTCGGCCCGCACGCTGTTGCCTACCGGGGCGCGCTCGAGCGTCAGCGCCAGGGTCGGATCGACCAGTTCCTCGGCGCTCAAGCGCCAGCTTCCACTGCGCTCGAACGCCGGCAGACACAGGCCGACGCCCAACCCGGCCAGACGCTGATACAGATTGAGACAGGCGACGTAAAAGCCGAGTTCGGCGCGCAAGAGTTCGAAAAAGCTCAGCACGTGGTCGGTGGCCTGCGCCATGGCGTTGGCCACATCGTTCAGCCCACGGTCGACCAGTTCGGACAGCGCCTGCGCACCTGCCTCGTCGCGGTCCGGCAGACGGAAGGTGAACTCCGGCGGTGCCTTGTGCAGCAGCCGCGCCAGCCAACCAGGTCGCTCGGCGGCGTCGGCGTGCAGCACGTAATCCCGAGCAGCGTTGCCCGCGCCCAACCCGGCCGACAGCAGCACGCCGTGGCGAAAGCGCAGCGTCTCCAGGTGGCTTTGCACCGTGTCGAAATAGGCATCGCTGATGTCGCGCTGCAGGCTGGAGAACAAGGTGCTGAACGCCGCCGAACGAAAACTGCCGGCAAGCACATCGGCCTGCTGCCGCAGCCGTTGCAAAAACTGCACGAAAGTCTGCAGCAACTCGACCGCGCCGCGCAGGTTGAAGCTCGGGTAGCGCCCGAACAACCCCAGACCGAACAAATGCTTTTTACGGCTGTCGATGGCTTCGACCACCAAGGCGTACAGCGCCCTGACCTGCTCGGGATGGTCGAGGACGTCGCGCAGCGCGCCCTGACGGTGGGCGACGACCTCGGCGTCGGCGGCGCCGCAGGCGGCCATGAGCACGTGGGCGCTGACGTCGAGCAAAAAGGGATCGTCCTGCGCCATGGCGACCAACAGCGTTTGGATTTCCAGGTCTTGCGCGACGTCCGCCCACTGCGGCGGCGCGGTGAGCTTGGCGTCGTAGTCGCGGTCGGGAAACAGCAGATGCGCCTTCATACGGGAATGCGCTCGAGCAGTTGTTCGCGGGTCACGCCGAATTTGCGCGCCAGAGCCAGGGCGTACGACTTGCCGTCCGCGGCGCGGCGTACCACTTTGAATGTGCGGATCGTCGGGTCGTCCGCATCGACCGTGCCGACCATGCTCACGGTGTGCGCGTCGAAGGTGGCGAGTTCGTCGAGAAACGTCACGAACACGCAAGCGGCGCCGATTTCCGACAGCCGCTGCATGATGCGCCGCGCCAGCCACAGCGCGTCGTCGATCGTGGTGGAGGAAAAAATCTCGTTCATCAGCACCACGCTGCGATCGGTGGCGTCCCGCAAAATGTGGTGCATGCGCACCAGATCGTCTTGCAGCTTGCCGCGCTGGTTGTGAATGTCCTCGACCCGCTCGAAGTGGGTGAACAGGCGGTCGAACAGCAGCAGGCTGGCGCTGCGCGCAGCCACCGTCAGCCCCAGCGCGGCCAAATGGTGCAATTGCCCGAATGTTCGCGCCAGCGTGGTTTTGCCGCCGTGGTTCGGACCGGTGACGACGATCATGCGTTCCTGTCCGAGCAAGGCGAAATCGTTGAGCACCACCGGCTGCTGCGCGTCGATGCGCTGACGCGCCAGCGCCATGTCGTAGGCGTCGCGGGCGTCGATCTGCCCTTGCTGCGTGGTCAGCCGGGGAAAGCACACCGGCAGGCCGGCGCGGCTCAGGCGCTGCGTGGCGTCGAGCCACGACACATACCACGCCAGCTCGCGGTCCAGCCGCAACACGCGATCTTCGGCGAAGCCGTCGTGCTCGCGGCGGAAGCGGGCCAGGCGGTCAAACACCTCGGGAAACAGCAAGGCGACACGGTCGAGAATCTGGCCTTCGACGTGGTTCAGCCCGGCGGGTGCGGCAAACTGCGTGCGGTAGTCCTTGACCTCGCCTTGACGAAAACGGGCGAAGGTGTCGGCGATGATCGCGGTGTAATCGGGTTCAGCGGGATCTCGCAGCACGGTGACCGCGGTGCCGTCGATGCGCACGGCGTAGCGCAGGCGCCCCAGGTCATCGACCAAAGCCTGCGCCTGCTGCAGGCGCACGCGCTGCGCGTCAGAGTCGAGCAATTGCGCCAGATGCGCGCGCACCGCCAGCCAGGCCTGCGATTGCACCTCCGCGGCATCGAGCGCCTGATGCAGCGCCTGCAGCGCGTGGCCGTAGGTGAGTACGGCATCGACGAACCAGCGCTGGCCTTCGATGGCGTTGTATGCCTTGTCGGCGCGGCGCAGGTGCTCGCGCATGTCGCGCAGCGCCTGCTGGAAACGCTGGGCCGCGCGCAGCAACGCCGGCTGCTGCAGATCGCGCAGCGCGTCCTGGCGGTAGCGCACGACGTCGGGGTCCTGCAGCGGGGTGCGAAACAGGCTTTGCAGGATTTGCAACACCTCGGCGCGGTACGGTGCCTCATCGTCACTGCGGCTGGCAACGAAATACGCCGGCTGCTCGCGTGGCAAAAAGTTGGCGTACACGGTGTCGAAAATCGACTGCAGGAACAGATCGTGGAACACCGCGGCCAGATCCTGCGGCACGGCGGCCGCCTCGTGCTGCGCCGAGGGGTAGACGATGCTGTAAAACGCCGTGGGCGCGCTGCCCGATGCGCGGGGCGACTCAAGGGGGGTCGTGGCGGGATCGTTCACGCTGTGCGATACGGGTTGACGAACTCGGCGCGGTGCGCATGTCTTGCTCCCCGCTGCAGAGTGCTGTGCCGGTTGTCGTTCTGGCGGTCGTCAGGCCATCCGTTCTTGTTCCTGCCCCAGCCGCTCAGCCCCCGCGGCGCTGGCAGACCGCGCCTTGGCGGCGTATTGATAGCCGCGGGTAAACGGATACTCGCACTGCCGCGCACGCAACGTCTGCTCGTTGTCGAGACGGTCTTCGACTGTGCCGTTGGGATGGCTGCCGAGAATCTGGAACAGTGAAATCCACCCCTGTTCGAACCCCATGGCCGAGCCGGCCAGGTACAGCCGGTAGGCGCGCAGCGTTTTCTCCGCCTTGTCGCCCAGTACCTTGCGCGCCTCGTCGATGTGGGCTTCCAGCGCATCGACCCAATACCACAGCGTTTTGGCGTAGTGCGGGCGCAGGCATTCCATGTCCAGCGGCTCCAGGCCGCCGCGGGCCATGGTCTCGGCCATCACGCTCACATGCACCAGTTGGCCGCCGGGGAAAATGTATTTTTCGATGAAGTCCCCCATGCCGCCGGCGAGCTGGCTGTTGTCCACCCCGCCGGCTGTGATGCCGTGGTTCATCACCAGCCCGCCGGGTTTGAGCAGGCGGCGGATTTTGCCGAAATAAAGCGGCAGATTGGGCCGACCGACGTGCTCGCACATGCCGACCGAGGCCACCTTGTCGAAGGGCTGCGATTCGTCGACGTCGCGGTAATCCTGCAACAGCATGCGCACCCTGCCCTGCAGCCCTTTGTCGACGATCAGTTTGTTGACGTAGTTGTACTGATTCTTCGACAGCGTGATGCCGGTGGCATCGACGCCGTAATGCTCGGCGGCCCACAGCAGTAAACCGCCCCAACCCGCGCCGATGTCGATGAAGCGCTCGCCGGGCTTGAGCATGAGTTTGGTGCAGATATGGTCGAGCTTGGCTTCCTGCGCCTGCGCCAAAGTCATCGACGGTTCGGCGAAATAGGCGCACGAGTACACCCGTCGTGGGTCGAGCCACAAGGCGTAAAAGTCGTCGGACACGTCGTAGTGATGCTGGATTTGCGCGGCGTCTTTTTCGCGGCTGTGGTGGGTGTGTTCCCACAGTGTGCGGCGCAAACCATGCCACAGCCGTGCTGCGGCGGAAGCCGGCTCCTTGCGCGGATCGTCGTCGAGCAGCGCAGGCGCGATGCGCATGAGGTCACGCAGATTGCCCAGAATGTCCACCAGACCTTCGACGTAGTCTTCGGCCAGTTTGCCGATTTGCCCCGTGGTGATGTGCCACAGCGCGCGCTTGTCACGCAAGCGCATTTCAACCGGCGCGTTGCTCGGCCCGACGCGCTGGCCGCCGGGCAAGACCACGCTGCACGGCACGGGAAGGTGAGCAAGACGGGCATCGACCTGGCCGAGGAGTGACGAGGGAATGGACGACATGCTGAGTTCCTTTCAGATGGCGGCAAACAACGACGAACCACAGGCACGGCTGCGCCCGCCGGACGTCAATGTCCGGCGGCAGGCTGGCAACGGCATTGGGTTTTCCGACAGGCAAATCTGCAGGATCTGCTTCTGGCCCTGCCGCTGCGGCAGGGCAAACAGTCCGCGTGGGGATGCAAACATCCGCAACTCCTCCCTAGGAACACCGGCGCTGATGCGCAACTGCCGGCAATGTAAACGGGTAGGAGTCATCAGCCGCTGGCGCACGCGCCTTGTCGGGCATTTGTATGGCGAACTCCATCGCCTTGTTGCTCAAAATTTAAGCCAGGAGCACGGCAGGGTCAATCGGTTTGTATGACAAAGCGTTTCCAAATGCAAACGCCACGCCAGCCGCAGAGCGTCAATATTTTTGCCGTGCCGGAATCACGCCGCGCACGCCGCCCAGGGGATCGGGCATGTCGCCGGTGTAGCGGGGAATGAGGTGAAGGTGTACGTGGAAAATACTCTGCCCCGCGGCCTTGCCGCAGTTCACCCCGAGGTTGAAGCCATCGGGTCTGCGCTCGCGCAGCAACATCTCGCGGCCGAGAGCGGCCAGATCGAGCAGTGCCCGCTGTTCCTGCATGGTGCAATCGAACCAGTCGGCGACGTGGCGATACGGGATGCACAGCAGATGCCCGGGGTTGACTGGTGTGCGGTCGTACACGGCGAACGCCAGATCGTTGTGCAGCACCATCGGCAGGTCCTGGCAGAACGGGCAGCGCGGGTCGGCGTCTGTTCTCATGCCACGCCCCGTAAATGCGACGTATCGTTGACGCGGTGTAACGTCACCCGGCCCTGCACGTCGACGTCGAATACATTCAGGCAGCACGGTTGCTGGGTGATGCGCCAGTAGGCCGACAGCGGCAGGTCCAGAGCGTGCAGCAGCAGCGCGCGATTGACGCTGTCGTGCCCCACCAGCACGACGGTGTCGTCTGCATGACGTTGCAGCAGGCTGCGCAAGCCGTCCGCGGTGCGCAGCGCCAAATCCTGCAGCGACTCACCTTCGGGAAAACGCACCCACTGCGGCGCCGCTTTCCACAAGGCGTAGCGCTGCGGGTCTTCGGCGCGTACGTCGTCGTGCGTCTTCCATTGCCAGGCGCCATAGTCCAAGTCGTTCATGCCGTCGAGCACTTGTGGCTTGAGCGCGCACGCGGTGGCGATTTCCGCCGCGGTGTCGCGGCAGCGCTGCATCGGGCTGGAATACACCGCCTGCGGGGTGAACTCCGCTGCGATGCGGCTGGCGACGGCTTCGGCCTGCCGCCGGCCTCGTGGGGTGAGCTCCAACTCCGTGCGGCCGCGAAATCGCTCGGGGTGGATGCCTTCGACTTCTCCGTGTCGTGTCAGGATGATTTGCATCGGCGGGCCTTTCGTTGTGGATCGCTCGACAACCTTAACCGACCGACATGACACGATCAAGATGGGCTGTGTAACGCAACGTTCCAGTTCAGCCGCGCCCATTCCGCAGCTTCCTGCCGCAGGCTGTACTCGGTCAACGGGTTGGCCTTGAGCCATCGCCGCGGCGCGATGATGTCCAGCGCCGGACGGGCCCCGGGCAGGCGCACTCCGGTTTGCTGGTATTGCAGCCGCAGCCCGTCGAGATCCACCGGCGCACGGTTGCGCGCAAGGATCACGGCCAGGCGCAAGGCCATCACGGCCTCCAGATCCAGGCTTTCCAAATCGGTTGCGCTGAGCTTTTTCAGCTTGCCGGTATGCGCCAGAACGAGCTGCGCCAGCGTGGCCTGCTCACCGCGGGAAAATCCGGGCATGTCGGCGTTGGCGACGATGTAAGCGGAGTGTTTGTGGTAGGCGCTGTGCGAAATCGACAACCCGATTTCGTGCAGCAACGCTGCCCAGCGCAGCAGCCGTTGTTCGGCCTCGCCGGCCAGCGGTCGCAATTGCGCGTAGAGCTGCAGCGCCAGCGCGCTCACCCGCTGCGCCTGTTGCAGATCGGCGCCGTAACGCTGGATGAATTGCTGTGTCGTGACCTCGCGCATGTCGTGCGACTGTTCACGCCCGAGCAAGTCGTAGAGCACGCCCAGGCGCAACGCCGCATCGGTGACTTCCATCGACTCGATTCCCAGTTCCTCGAACACGCCAAGCATGATCGCCAGGCCACCGGCCGCCACGGGCACACGGTCTGGCTTGAGGCCGTCCAGGCGCAGCTTGTTCAGGTTGCCGGCGCGCACGAATAGCCGCCGCAGCTCACGCAAACCGTGCAAGGTGATGTCGCCGGGCTGATCGACCGGGTTCAAATGGCTGCCACCGATCATGTCGGCCAGCGCGCGCGCCGTACCGCTCGAACCGACGGCGTGGTTCCAGCCGTTGCGTTTGAAGTCGGCGGCGATGATCTGGATTTCCTTGCGCGCGGCGATTTCCGCCGCCCGCATGGTGGTTTCGTCCACATGGTTGCCGGGAAAAAAGCGCTGACTCATCGACACGCAGCCGATGTACAACGACTCCATCATCCCCGGTTCGTAACCCTGGCCGATGATGAACTCGGTGGAGCCGCCGCCGATGTCGACCACTAGCCGCTTGCCCTGCACCACCGATACCGAATGTGCCGCGCCGATGTATACCAGCCGCGCCTCCTCGCGTCCGGCGATGACTTCGATCGGAAACCCCAGCGCCGCCTGCGCCCGCTGCAGGAATTGCTGCGCGTTTTTCGCCACGCGCACGGTATTGGTCGCCACTGCGCGCACGCGCTCGGGGTGGAACTGCCGCAAGCGCTCGCCGAACCGCTGCAAGGTTTGCAACGCGATCTGCTGCGACGCTTCGGAGAGAAATTTTTTGTCATCCAAGCCGGCGGCCAGACGCACCGGCTCGCGCAGCGAGTCCAGCGGGTAGATCTGCACGCCGGCGGCGCTGTCCTGCGCGCGACCGATGAGCATGCGAAAACTGTTCGATCCGAGGTCGACCGCGGCGAGTTGTTGATTGAGTAATGAAGGCATGGAGAGATTGAACGTCGGTTCGATGACGGATTGTTGAACTCTGTCATCAAATTTTCACCGCAAATCCGCATTCTCCGTCGGATTGTCCCGCACGCTGGCAAAATGCTGGTCTGTTTTTGTCAAACCTCCATGTCGTCCCTCGCACCAACTCTCCGGCTGCTCAATCGCGAACTGGGCACTCTCGAATTCAACCGCCGCGTGCTGTTTCAGGCACTCGACGACACCAACCCGCTGCTCGAACGGTTGCGCTTTCTCAGCATCGTATCGAGCAATATGGACGAGTTTTTTGAAACTCGCGTGGCAACGCTGCAGGACATGCTCGAAGCCGACTCGGCGTCGCGCACACCCGACGGCCGGCCGGTGCGCGACGTGCTTGTCGAAGTGTCGCAACGGGCGCATGCGCTCATCGCCGATCAGTACCGCGTGCTGCAACAAGCGGTGCTGCCCGAGCTGGAGCGAGCAGGCATCCGCATTTACCGCGTGTGCGACTGGAGCGAGGCGCAACGCGCCTGGGCTCAACATTACTTCGAGACCGAGGTCTCACCGTTACTCACTCCGATCGGCCTGGACCCGGCGCACCCGTTTCCACGCGTCATCAACAAAAACCTGGTGTTCGCCGTGCAGCTCCACGGCACCGACGCATTTGGCCGCAATATCGAACTCGGCGTGCTGCAGGCGCCGCGCACCCTGCCGCGCATCGTGCCGATGCCCGCCGAGTTGTGCGATGCGCGCTACGGCTTCATGCTGCTGTCGTCTTGCGTGCAGGCGTTCGCCGGGCAGCTTTTCCCCGGCTTGGAATTGCGCGGCGTGCACCAATTCCGCGTCACGCGCAACAGCGAATTGTTCATCGACGACGACGACATCACCAACCTGCGCGCCGCGCTGCAGGGCGAACTGCGCGCGCGGCATTTCGGCGACGCCGTGCGGCTGGAAGTCGCCGCCGACTGTCCGCGCGAAGTCATCGACCGGCTGCTGCGCGAAAACAATATCCTGCCGCAAGACTGTTACCGCGTCGATGGGCCCGTGAATCTGGTACGGCTGCAGGAAATCCTCGACCATGTCGACGAGCCGCAACTGCTGTTTCCACCCTACCAGCCAGCGCTGCCGCCAGACTGGCCGGGGGTGGATACCGAAATTTTCGACCGCATCCGCGCCCGCGACCTGTTGCTGCACCATCCCTACGATTCGTTCGCCCCGGTGGTCGATCTGGTGAAAACCGCAGCACGCGACCCCAGCGTCGTCGCCATCAAGCAGACCATCTACCGCACAGGCGGCAATTCGGAACTGATGGACGCGCTGATCGAAGCCGCGCGCAACGGCAAAGAGGTCACCGTAGTGCTCGAACTCATGGCGCGGTTGGACGAGGAAACCAATATCAATTGGTCTTCGCGGCTGGAAGATGCCGGAGCGCACGTGGTGTTCGGTGTCGTCGGCTTCAAATGCCACGCCAAAATGCTGCTCATCGTGCGACGCGAAGCCGACGCCGACAGCGGCCGCAAAATGCTGCGCATGTACGCGCACTTGAGCACCGGCAACTATCACGCCCGTACCGCACGCCTTTATACAGACTTCGGCTTGATGACGGCCAACCCGGAAATCTGTGAAGACGTGCGCCGCGTATTTCTGCAGATCACCGGCTCCGGCCAGGTGCAGCAGCTCAAGCGCTTGTGGCAGTCGCCGTTCACGCTGCACGCCAATGTGCTCGCCGCCATTGCCCGCGAGGCCGAACACGCGCGCAGCGGCAAGCCGGCGCGGGTGTGGGCGCGGGTCAACGCCCTGCTCGAACCGGCGGTGATCGAGGCGTTGTACGCCGCGTCACAAGCCGGAGTGGAAATCCGCCTGCTGGTGCGCGGTGCGTGCATGCTGCGCCCCGGTGTGCCGGGGTTGTCGGACAACATCCGGGTACGCTCGACAATTGGCCGGTTTCTGGAGCATTCGCGCGTGTTCTATTTCCACAACGGCGGCGAAGCCGAGGTGTACATTTCGTCGGCCGACTGGATGGAGCGCAACTTGCTGCGCCGGGTGGAAATCGCCGTGCCGCTGCTGGACAACCGCATCAAGGCGCAGGTCATCCGCGAAGGCCTGCGCATGCAATGGCAACATCCGGGCAACGCCTGGGACATGGACGGCGACGGCAATTACCATCGGCCACGAGGTTCACGCAGCAGGCTGAGCTGTCACCAGGTGTTGATGCATTCGCGGCTGAAGCATCGAAATTGAACGCTGCGAAGCAGGTTCAGGCCGCCTGACGGCTTGGCGCGTCTTGCCCTCCCGCGTGTCGCGGTGACTGGGCTGCGACCAGCCGCGAGGCAGGAAAACGCACGGCAAATCGGCTGCCCTTGCCCAGCGTGCTCGTCACGATCAGCTCGGCCTGGTGGCGCAACAAAACGTGTTTGACAATCGCCAGACCCAGACCGGTGCCGCCGGATTCGCGCGAGCGCCCGCGGTCCACGCGGTAGAAGCGCTCGGTCAAACGCGGGATGTGTTCGGCGGCGATGCCGATCCCGGTATCGGTGACGCTGAATTCGGCGTAGCGGGGCTGCCCGGCGTCGATCACCGCGGCCCATTCCAGCCGGATCGAACCGCCATCGGGCGTGTAGCGCACGGCGTTGCTCACCAGATTGGACAACGCCGAATGGAGTTCCTGCGGACTGCCACGTACCCAGAGGTCGGAATGCACGATGGCGGTGATGTCGTGCCGCCCGGCAGACAACGCCAGAGCCTCGTTTTTGTACTGCGCCATCATCGCACCCATGTCGATGTCTTGTTCCGGCGGCGGGTAGGGATCGCCCTCCAGACGGGCGAGCACGAGCAGGTCATCGACCAAATGGCGCATACGGTCTGACTGCGTCTGCATCAGATCGAGCATGCGCAGGCGCTGCGCGTCGTCCAGCGGCATGTCTCGCAGGGTTTCGACAAAGCCACCCAGCACGGTCAGCGGGGTTTTGATTTCGTGCGACACGTTGGCGACGAAATCGCGGCGCATCGACTCGGTACGCTCGAACTGGGTGATGTCCTGCGACAGCAGCAGTTTTTGCTGCTCACCATAGGGAAAAATCTGCACACTCAGAGTGAATTGTCCGCGCGATCCGGCGCGCTGCAGGTGTAGCGGCTCTTGAAAACGCTGCGCCTGCAGGTAAGCGATGAATTCCGGATTGCGGATGAGGTGAACGGCATGCTGACGCAGATCGCGCTGCGCGTCCAGACCGAAATGCTGTGCCGCCGTGGCGTTGCACCAGTCGATCTGGTTGTTTTCATCGAGCAAAATCACGCCGTTGGGCGAGACTTGCAGCGCTTCGATGAAACGCTGCAGCTTGGATTCCTCATAGCGCAGCCGCGCTGTGCACAAGCGCGACTGTCGCGACAAGCGGTAAAACACTTCGGCCCAGGCGCCCGTTCCACGCGGAGGTGGCGAACCCTCAGGGGATTTGAGCCAGAGGATCAGCCGCGACAAGGCGAGAGAATCGCGCACGATGGCGGCGGAAAACACCAGCAAGGCTCCGGTCAGCGCTCCCGTGCGGCCGTCCACCCAGTTCCCCAGCAGCGACGCCGTTGCGACCAGCAGCAAAATAACGACCAGCCGCCAGACAACCGCTCTCATGCGACGCCCCGCCAGGCCGATGGCTTTTTCGCCACGCTCATCGGCCGCGCCAAGCTAGCGGCGCTTTGCTCTGCATACGCAGATCGATCAGGCGGCGGAGGCTTGCGCGGCCCGGTTTTGCACGCTGAACCGATACCCCGCGCCACGCACCGTTTCGACCATGTCGGCGCACTGCACCTGCGACAGCGCCTCACGCAACCGCTTGATATGGACATCGACCGTGCGCTCCTCGATGAATACATGGTCACCCCAGACCTTGTCGAGCAGCGCCCCGCGGCTGTGCACCCGTTCGGGATGCGCCATCAGGTAGTGCAACAGCTTGAACTCGGTGGGCCCAAGGCGGATTTCCACGGCTTCGCTGCCATTTTTTTTGTACATCGCCCGTCGGCACGACGGATCGACCGACAGTCCGCCCATTTCGACCAGTTCGTCGGTAAGTTGCGGCGCTCGCCGCCGCAGCACCGCACGTATCCGCGCTAGCAACTCCTTGGGCGAAAACGGCTTGGTGATGTAATCGTCAGCGCCGGCGTCAAGGCCCTGCACCTTGTCCCCCTCCTCGCCGCGGGCGGTCAGCAAAATGATCGGGATGCCCTTGGTGCGAGAGTCGGCACGCAGCGCCCGTGCCAATGCCACACCGGACATGCCCGGCAACATCCAGTCGATCAGCAAGACATCGGGCAAGACGTCACGAATGACACGCAGCGCCTCCTCGGCGCTTGCCGCCCGGATCGGGCAATGCCCGGCATGCTGCAGATTGATCGCCAGCAATTCGGCAATCGCCGGTTCGTCCTCGACGATCAGGACATTACTCGACAGACTCATGGATTGACGACGAGAAAAATGGGAACGACATCAGCACGACAGCGTTCGCGCTCAAAGCGAGCCGGCGACTTCACGGAATGCTTCCTTGTTATGCCGAACGTCCAGTCCGCGGACGATATAAATGACGAATTCGGCAATGCTCTTGGCGTGGTCACCAATGCGTTCGATGGCTTTGGCGACGAACATCATGTCGAGCATGGTCGAAATCGTGCGCGGGTCTTCCATGACATGGGTGATGACCTTGCGGGTAAAACCATCGAATTCGTCGTCGATCCGGCTGTCGCTTTCCACGATATCGACAGCCGCCTTTTCGTCAAGGCGGGCAAAGGCATCGAGCGATTTGCGTAACTGCTCGATCGCCAAATCGGCCGCATGTTGCAGATCGCTGATGCCGATGGCCACAGTCGAACCATTTTCGACGATGTCTCGCGCCATCCGCGCAATACGCGCCGCCTCGTCGCCGGCGCGTTCCAGATTGGTAATGGTTTTGGAAATCGCAATCAACAACCGCAAATCACGCGCCGTCGGTTGGCGTTTGGCAATGATTTGCGTGACATCGGAATCGATATCGACTTCCATTTGATTGACGCGTTTCTCCACCTGCAAGACCGTGTGCGCTGCGTCGATGTCGAGATGCCGCAGGGCGTAAATCGACTGCGCCAGTTGCGATTCGACCAAACCACCCATTTCGAGCACACGGGTGGAAACCGAGTTGATTTCGGCATCGAATTGAGTCGACAAGTGCGGTTTATTTTCCATGATAGTCGTCTGAAAATGGTTCAATCGAATGATCGCCAGTCAGTCGTCCACTCAACCAAAGCGACCGGTGATGTAGTCTTCCGTTTCTTGTTTTTTCGGCTTGAGGAAAATCTGGTCGGTTTCGCCGAATTCGATCATTTCACCCAAATACATATAAGCTGTAAAATCAGAAATACGCGCGGCTTGTTGCATATTGTGCGTGACAATGACCACGGTATAGTCTTTTTTCAACTCCGTGACGAGCTCTTCAACCTTGGCGGTGGAAATCGGGTCCAACGCCGAAGTGGGCTCGTCGAGAAGCAGCACCTCGGGCCGAATCGCAATACCACGGGCTATACACAAACGCTGCTGCTGGCCGCCTGACAAGCTCATGCCATTTTGCTGCAGCTTATCCTTGACTTCAGCCCACAGCCCAGCCTTGGTCAGACTCGCCTCGACGCGCTCGTCCATTTCGGCACGGCTGAGTTTTTCGTAGAGGCGCACTCCAAAAGCGATGTTCTCGTAAATCGACATCGGAAATGGAGTCGGTTTCTGAAACACCATGCCGATTTTGGCTCGAATCAGAGAAATATTTTTCTTTGATGTCAGAATATTTTCGCCATCGATGTTGATCTCGCCTTCTGCACGTTGACCCGGATAAAGCGCGTACATTAGGTTGAACATTCGCAGCAAAGTCGATTTGCCGCAGCCCGACGGGCCTATGAATGCAGTCACTTGATTTTGCGGAATGTCGAGATTGACGTCTTTGATCGCACGGAAATTGCCATAATAAAAATTCAGATGTCGTGTGCGGATTTTGATCGGCAGATTTCTCACGGCGCTTTCCGCCACCGTTGTTGCTGACGACGCATCTTGTGTCGAAGCTGGAGAGACGATTGACATGGACAGTACAAGAAAAAGCGATGAGGTGCGTCCTAGACTTTCGGTCCGTTACGGTTGATCAGCCAACGTGACCCGAGGCTCAAGGCGAGGATGAAAACGACGGCAATGAAAGCGCCCGCCCAGGCCATTTGCTGCCAATTGGCGTACGGGCTCATGGCAAACTGGAAGATCACCACAGGGAGATTGGCAATCGGGTGCCACAGATCACTGCTGTAATACTGATTGTTCAAAGCCGTGAACAGCAAAGGCGCAGTCTCTCCGCTGATGCGCGCCACACCCAGAATGATGCCGGTCAAAATTCCTGTCGACGCCGCCTTCCAGGTGATTTTTGTCACCATCTTCCAGTAGGGCGTTCCGAGGGCGATCGCAGCTTCGCGCAGCGAGCCAGGAACCAAGCGCAGCATTTCATCGGTCGTGCGCACGACGACCGGGATCAAAATCAGCGCGAGAGCGACGCCGCCGGAAAACGCAGAAAAATGGCCCAGTGGGTCGACGAGTATCGCGTAAGCGAACAAGCCAATGACAATCGAAGGTGCACTGAGCAAGATGTCATTGAGAAAACGCACGATCGCTCCGAGTTTGTGTTTGACGGCGAATTCGCCCAGCCAGGTCCCGGCGAGCACGCCAATGGGCGTACCAATGACCACGGCGATGGCGAGCAGTATCAAGCTGCCTACGAAAGCATTGCGCAAACCGCCGCCTTCAGCACCAGGTGGCGGCGTGTCCTGTGTGAATAAATGCAGATTGATGGCTGGCAAACCATAACGCAGCGTGGTCCACAGAATCCAGACAACCCAAAAAACGCCAAATAATGTCATCAACACGGCAATCGTCATATTGATCAAGTTGATCAATTGCCGTTTGGTATAAAGCGACATCATGATTTCTTGCCTTCCAGACTGGCGTCCAGCCGCAGAAGCAATAGTTTGGCCAGAGCCAATACGATCAAGGTAATGACGAACAAAATCAAACCAAGCGCCAGCAGCGATGATTTGTATAAACTTGTCGTTGCTTCGGTGAATTCATTGGCAATGACTGAAGCGATCGAACTGCCAGGCATCAACAGACTGGCACTCAGATTATTCGCATTGCCGATGATGAAAGTGACTGCCATGGTTTCACCCAACGCGCGCCCCAGACCAAGGAAGATGCCTCCAGTGACGGCGGTTCGTGTGAACGGCAAGATGACGTGTCGTGCGACTTCCCAGGTCGTCGCTCCCAACGCATATGCAGATTCCTTCAGCGCGGGCGGCGTGATCATGAACACATCGCGCATGATGGAAGCAACAAACGGAATGACCATGATCGCCAGCACAATGCCGGCAGTGAGCATGCCGATTCCCATCGGCGGGCCCTGAAACAAGACCCCGATCCAGGGTATGGCGCCAAGATGGTCATTAATCCATGGCTCGATCTGGGAAAATCGCGGTGCGAATACAAGCAAACCCCACATGCCGTAAATGATGCTGGGAATCGCAGCGAGCAATTCGATCAACGCCGAAATCGGGCTGCGCAACCAGCGCGGCGACAGCTCCGAAATGAATAAGGCAATGCCAAAGCTCACCGGCACAGCGATGAGCATGGCGATTGCCGAACTGACCAATGTGCCGACGATGAACACGAGAGCGCCGTAGACATTGGTCACCGGGTCCCAAGTGCTGGTGATCAAAAATTTCCAGCCGAAGGTGTGCAATGCCTCCCAACCTTCGATGACCAAGGACACCATGATCGCCAGCAGAGCGGCGGCGACAATGAAAGCCACTACCCCGGTGCCTTTGCGGAACAAAAAATCCGCAACGGAAGAGCTCGCCCTCCGCGCGGATTTTTGTTCCGAAGTGGCGGCGTCTTCGATGTTCTCAGCCGTCATAACCTCGGAACCATTCATGATGCTGCTCGATATTGGGCATCAAATACCCAGGTTTTTCTTCCAATATGCTTTGATTACGTCAACCGTGCTTTGCGGCAGGGGACCGAAGGCGATCGATTCGGCCATCGATTGGCCTTTTTCGAAGCCCCAGAGGAAGAATTTGGTCACTTCCTCGTTGGTCTGTTTCGGCGCGGCCTTGCGCAGAATCTGCCAGGTACAACCGGAAATCGGCCAGGTATCGGGGCCGGTGTGGTCGGTCAGGATGACGTAAAAATCTTGCGCCTTGTTGAAATCGACGTGCGCCGCAGCGTCCTGGAAACCCTTGAGGCTGGGGCTGACGACCTTGCCGTCGCGGTTGATCATGCGGGCGTAGGCGAGCTTGTTCTCGAGAATGTAGGCATACTCGACGTAGCCGATGGCACCGGGAATGCGCTGCACATACGCGGCCACGCCCTCGTTACCCTTGCCGCCGACCCCGGTGGGCCAATTCAGCGAGGTGTTGGCGCCGACCTTTTCCTTCCACTCCGGGCTGACCTTGGACAGGTAATCGGCGAAGGTGAAAGTGGTGCCCGAGCCGTCGGAGCGGTGCACTACGGTGATGCTCATATCGGGCAGTTTCACGCCCGGGTTGAGCTTGGCGATCGCCGGGTCGTTCCATTTCTTGATTTTGCCGAGGTAGATGTCGGCGACCACCGGGCCGTTGAGGATGAGCTCACCCGGCTTGATGCCCGGCAGGTTGTAGACCAGGTCTTCGCCCGCCACCGCGGTGGGGAACTGGATCAGGCCGTCCTTGGCGAGCTCTTCGGGCGTGAGCGGCATGTCGCTGGCGCCAAAGGCCACGGTGCCGGCCTTGATCTGGGCGATGCCGCCGCCCGAGCCGATGGACTGGTAGTTGATCTTGTTGCCGGTTTCTTTTTCGTACGCGGCAGACCACTTGGCCACCAGCGGGTAGACCCAGGTGCTGCCGGCACCGGTCAAGCTGACCCCGGCAAAGGCAGTCGTGACCGCAGCGGCGCCCAGTACCCCGGACACTGCAATCGCTGCAGCGGCTTTGGCAAAAGCACGACGGTTGATAGGCATATCGAATTCTCCTGAGAATGGGACTGTGCGATTGAGAGCACCCGGGCATCCTAGGAATGGAGTGTGTCAATCATATGACAGTGTCATGCTCGTGCGACGGAAAGCCCCGCACCCTGCCGCACCCTGCGATGTGCGCGCGATGAGGGCTGCATTGTTGGCGCGTCGTCAGCCGAAACGTCCGGTGATGTAATCCTCGGTTTCCTGCAGGCGCGGTTTGAGGAAAATCTGATCGGTTTCGCCGAATTCGATCAGTTTGCCCAGATACATGTAGGCCGTGTAGTCCGACACCCGCGCGGCCTGCTGCATGTTGTGCGTGACGATGATGATCGTGACGTCGTTGCGCAACTCGGCGACCAGTTCCTCGACCTTGGCGGTGGAAATCGGGTCGAGCGCCGACGTGGGCTCGTCGAGCAGCAAGACCTCGGGTTCGAGCGCCAGCGCCCGTGCGATGACCAGGCGCTGCTGCTGCCCGCCCGACAGGCTCATGCCCGAGACTTGCAGCCGGTCTTTCACTTCGTCCCACAGCGCGGCGCGGCGCAGTGCGCGTTCGACGCTCTCATCCAAGCGGTGTTTGTCACGCACGCCGAGGATGCGCAGGCCATAGGCGACGTTTTCATAGACCGATTTGGGAAAGGGATTGGGCTTCTGGAACACCATGCCCACGCGCTGCCGCAGCTGGGCGACATTGACCGCGCGGTCGTAGATGTTCACGCCGTCGAGCACGATCCGCCCTTCGACGCGGCAATTCTCAACCAAATCGTTCATGCGGTTGAAGCAGCGCAGCAAGGTCGATTTGCCACAGCCCGAGGGCCCGATCAATGCGGTCACACGCTTGGCCGGGATGTCCATGTCGATGGATTGCAAGGCTTGCGACGCGCCGTACCACAGGTTGACCTGCTGAACGGAAAAGCTGGCCTGCGGCGGGTCATCGGACGAGGCCGCACTAGGCCGAACGATGGATGACAGATCAACGGCGGCGCGGCGCGGCGCGTCGGCCCGGATCGTGGGGGAGATGGCAGACATGATGGAGATTCCCGAGGATCAGATGCTTTCCAGGCCGCGGTACTTTTCGCGCAGCCGGTTGCGGATGGACACGGCGGTGAGGTTGAGCGCGACGATCACCAGCACAAGCAGGAAGGCCGTGGCGTAGACCAGCGGCCGCGCCGCTTCGACGTTGGGGCTCTGGAAGCCGACGTCGTAGATGTGAAAACCCAGGTGCATGAACTGGCGTTCCAGGTGGAAGTACGGAAAGTGGCTGTCCAGCGGCAGGTTGGGCGCGAGCTTGACCACGCCGACCAGCATCAGCGGCGCGGTCTCGCCGGCGGCGCGGGCCACGGCGAGGATCAACCCGGTCATCATCGCCGGGCTGGCCATCGGCAGCACGGTGCGCCACAGGGTTTCGGCCTTGGTCGCGCCCAGCGCCAGGCTGGCGTCGCGCAGGCTGCGCGGCACCCGCGCCAGCCCTTCCTCGGTGGAGACGATGACCACGGGCAGAGTGAGAATGGCCAGGGTCAGCGACGCCCACAGAATGCCCGGGCTGCCAAAGGTCGGAGCCGGCAGCGACTCGGCGAAAAACAGCCGGTCGATATTGCCGCCGAGGACGTAGACGAAAAAGCCCAGGCCGAACACGCCGTACACGATGGACGGCACTCCGGCGAGGTTGTTGACCGCGATGCGGATGATGCGGATCATCGGCCCGTTGCCGGCGTATTCGCGCATATACACCGCGGCGACCACGCCCAGCGGCATGACCAGCACGGTCATCAGCATCACCATCATCACCGTGCCGAAAATCGCCGGGAAGATGCCGCCTTCGGTGTTGGCCTCGCGCGGGTCTTCGGTGATGAAGGCCCAGAGCTTGGCGAAATAAAAGCCCACCTTCTGGCCGAAGGACATGTCGTTCGAGCGGTAGACCTGCGCGACCTTGGCCAGCGGAATCGTCACCTTGTCGCCGCTGGCGGTTTCGACGATCACCGCGTCGCGGGCGATCTCGGTGCGCAGCTGCTCCAGCCGCTGCTGCAGCGCGGCGAACTGCTTCTCCTCGGCGGCGCGCTCGCGTGCGATGCGCTCCTTCTCGATGGTGTCGAGCTTGCCGCGCAACTGCAGCCGCCGCTCCTGCAATCGCAACTGCTCCAGTTCGTAGTTGACGTTGCCGATCTCGACTTTTTCGATGCGGTGGATGGCTTTGAACAGATGGTCGGCACGCACCACCCGTTGCTGCAGCACCGGCCAGGCGGCGTCGCCGCTGGCGATCACCCGGCCGTTTTCGCTCACCGCCACCAGGTGGCCGTAGAAATTGCCCCACTCGTGCCGCTCGATGGTCAGCAGGTCACGCGGGTAAGTGAACGGGCCCAGCAGCGGCTCGGGGAACCATTTGAAGTCCGCACCGGTGAGGTCGCGGTTGCCGAGCTTGAACAGCAGGCGGTTGACGAACGGCGCATCACCCGGCAGGTTTTTGAATCCGGCATCGACCAAGCGCTTGCGCGACACCTCCTCGACTTCCTTGACCTCGCCGATCAGCCGCACCGTCTTGCCGTCGGGCTGGGTATAGGTGGTCTGCACCACGGGCGAGGGCCAAAAATACACCAGGCCGCGCGCGGCCGTCAGCCACAACACCGCGAACACCAGCACCAGCGCCAGCGCCATGCCCCCGGCGGTCAGCCAGACCCAGGGCGCGCCCGATTTGATCCACTTTGTCATGTACGAACCTCGCGCCATCCGCGCTTCAGATCACCGAATACTTCTGTCGCAGCCGCTGCCGCACCAGCTCGGCTACGGTGTTGACCACAAAGGTGAAGGCAAACAGCACCAGAGCAGCGACGAACAGCAGGCGGAAGTGCGTCGTGCCCACCGCAGCCTCGGGCATCTCGACGCCGATGTTGGCCGCGAGAGTGCGAAAGCCGGTGAACAGGCTGAGGTTCATCACCGCGGTGTTGCCGGTGGCCATCAGCACGATCATGGTTTCACCCACCGCACGCCCCATGCCGATCATCACCGCCGAAAAGATGCCCGGGCTGGCCGTAGGCAGCACCACGTTTTTCAGCGTCTGCCAAGGGGTTGCGCCCAGCGCCAGCGAGCCGGTGGTGAGGTGCCGCGGCACGCTGAAAATCGCGTCCTCGGCGATGGAGAAAATCGTCGGCGTCACGGCAAAGCCCATCGCGATGCCCACGACCAGCGAGTTGCGCTGCTCGTAGTGGATACCCAGTTCCTTGCCCAGCCAGTGTGGCATGTCGCCGTCGAAAAACCGTGCCTCGATCGGATGGCCGAGCCGGAACGCCAGCCAGACAGCGGCCATCACCACGCCGAGCAGCAGCATCGCCTCCCATCCGGCGGGCACGCGGTTGCGCAAGCCTTCGGGCAGCAGATACCAGGCGTAGGCTGCCACCAGCACCGCCAGCGGAATGAACACAAAGCTCAGCAGCGTGGCCGGCAGGTTGTTTTCCACCAGCGGGGCTAGCCATAGCCCGGCGAGAAAACCCAGAATCACCGTCGGCAGCGCCTCCATCAGTTCCAGCGAAGGCTTGGCGATGCGGCGGGTGCGCGGTGACATGAAATAGGCGCTGTAGATTGCCGCCAGAATCGCCAGCGGCGTGGCCAGCAACATGGCGTAGAAGGCAGCCTTGAGCGTGCCCAGGGTCAGCGGCGCCAGGCTGAACTTGGGCTCGAAGTCGTTGGTCGCGGCGGCCGACTGCCAGACGTAGTCCGGCTTTTCATAACTCTCGTACCAGACCTTCTGCCACAGCGCACCGAACGACACCTCCGGGTATTCGTTCTCGACCCGTGCGGTGTGCAATTGCCCGTTGCCGGTCTGCACCAGCAGCGCGTTGGCGCGCGGCGACAGCCCGAGCGCCTGGATCGGCCCGGGGCCGACCTCGCCGCGCCACAGCAGTCGATCGGACGTGGCGTAGTACAGCCCGACATTGCCCTGCGCGTCGCCGGCGGCAAAACCCTTGCGGAACACCTCGGGCGCCAGCGCGGTCACCGCCGCCGGCATCGCCTTGAAGTCTCGAATGTGCGTCAGACGGAACTGGTTGGCCGAATCGCGCACCGGAAACCACTGATCGAGCTTGCCCGACTGGGTGCCGACGATGAGCGAAAACCCGCCGGACAGCACCTCCAGCGCGGTCAGCGCGTCGTCACCCGCAACGATCTGGGTTTTTTCGACCTGCCTCGGCGCCGCCTTGTCGCTGAGGTCGTAATGGGTAATGAAACGCGCGTCGTGCGCGATGTACAGCTCGCGCTGCTTGACCTCGACGATGAGCTTGAACACATCGCGCCAGACGCCGTCGAGCACGGCGCTGGCGGTTTCCAGCGTCTTGTCGCCGGTGATCAGGTTGGTCTTGGCCGTGATGCCGGCCACGTGAATGCGACCGTCTCCCGCCAGCGCAGCGAACGTCGCGTTGCCATCCTTGTCGACCTGCAGCGCCAGCTTGCGGATGACCTGGCCCTGCAGGCCGATGTCCACCGGCGACTCACCCAGCGGGTATTCGAGCGAAGGCGTGATGCGCCGCCGGTTCTGCGCATCGAACGCCACGGCGTAATGGGTCTTGGCGACCAACACACGTCCGTCTGACAGTCCCCAGCCGAACGCCTCGCTTTGCGGATCGCCGGCGGCAAACGCGGTGATGCTCACCCCGGGCGGCAGGGGCACCGCTTGCGTGCCCAGCGGCTCTCCGCTTTTCAGCCGAATGAACGCGACCTGCCCCTGCTCGGTCACGCGGGCACCGATTTCGGCTTGTTCCTCGGCTTGCAGCAACCCTGTGCGCTGCGCCGCGGCACCGGGCAGCGACCGCGCCTGCCAATCGCCGACCGATGCGGGCAGAAACAGCGGCAGCGCCACCGAAGCGAGGTAGAAAAAAATCAACGAAATCGCCACGATCACACCGATGCCGCCCAGGGTCATCACTCGCTTGAACAGCCAGTCGGCCCACAAGCGGCGGCGCATCGCCCCGACGATGCTGGTCAGGTTCGACGCGCCCGGTGCGGGCTGCGCGGCATCATCATTGGAGCGTGACAGCGGGGAGGGACGGCTCAAAGTGTTTTCCATCAGGAAACAAACTCAAAAAAGCGCCCGCGCCAGCAGACGTGACGCGGGCAGGCACGGCGGCTTGCGCCCCAACGCTTACTGCGCAGCCTTGCTCGGATGCATGCGCTGGAAGGCCTCGATCGCGGCGGTCGGGCGACCTTGCTTGGCGCTCTCTTTGTTGAGCGCGTAGATCACCGTCGCACCGTCCGGACCCGCGCCGATTTCGGTGTAGGTCAGCGGCACCTCGCCGTGCTTGAGGTACTCGGCCATGTCCTTCCAGTCGTTGAACACGTAGTAGCGACCGTCTTTGAGCACTTCGCCGTAGAACGGGCCTTGCGGCTGCCTGGCGCCGTCGTAGAACTGCTCGGCCTGGGTCGGGCCGCCGGTCTTGGCGTCGTCCTTGTTCATGCCGAAGACCACGGTCGCACCATCGGGGCCGGCGCCCACACGGGTGCGGGTCAGCGCCACTTCACCGGTCTGCAGGTACAGACGGTAGAGTGCCGGGTCGCCCAGCACGTAGATGCGACCGTTCTGGTCGTTGTAGGCGATGAACAAAGAGTTCTCGGCCTTGGCGGCCTCGCTCTTGCCGCCCGCCTGCTCGGCTGCAGGCTTGGCCGCCGCGCTGCCAGCGGGCTGCTGGGTCGCGCAGCCGGCAGCCAGTAAGGTCAGCGCAGTTCCGGCGGCGACGAGGGTTGAGCGCAAAAAGTCTGCTTGCATGAAATTCTCCTGTGTCATTTCTGAAGCGGAGCCGGACATGCCGGCCCGCACGGTCACTTGAGAACTTCAGCCAGCGCTTTTTCCGCCATTTTCGCCGGCAGCGGAACGAAGCCATCCTTCACCACCACGGTCTGCCCCTGCTTGGACAGCACCATCTTGAAAAACTCGCGTTCCATCGGCGGCAGCGGCTGGTTGGGCTTTTTGTTCACATACACATACAGCACCCGCGCCAGCGGATAGGTGCCGTCAACCGCGTGCTTGGCGTCGGCATCGACGAAGGGCTGACCTTCCTTGTTCGCCAGCGGCACGGCGCGCACGCCCGAGGTCTTGTAGCCGATGCCGGAGTAGCCGATGGCGTTGATCTGCCCGGTCACGCTCTGCACCACCGAAGCCGAACCCGGCTGCTCGGCGACGTTTTTCTTGAAGTCGCCCTTGCATAGCGCGTGCTCCTTGAAGTAGCCATAGGTGCCCGAAACCGAGTTACGCCCATACAGCGCGATCGCGCGGTCCGCCCATTCGCCCGTCAGCCCGACCTGCCCCCACTTGGTGATGTCGGCAGGCGCGCCGCATTTGCGGGTGGAGGAGAAAATCGCATCGACCTGCGGCATGGTCAGACCCTTGATCGGGTTGTCTTTGTTGACGTAGACGGCCAGCGCGTCGATGGCCACCGGCACCGCTGTCGGCTTGTAGCCATGCTTTTTCTCGAACGCCTCGATTTCCTTGGCGTTCATCATCCGGCTCATCGGGCCGAAGTTGGACGTACCCTCGGTCAACGCCGGCGGCGCGGTCGACGAACCCGCCCCTTGGATCTGGATGTTGACGTTGGGGTAATAACGCTTGTAGGCCTCGGCCCACAGGGTCATCAGATTGTTGAGGGTGTCCGAACCGATGCTGGTGAAGTTGCCAGAAACGCCGGCGACTTTTTCATAGCTGGGCAATGCCGCATCGACGGCGACCGACTGCGCCTGTGTCACCGGGGCAAAGGACAACACGGCACAGGCGGTCAGTGCGGCGGCAATTGTTTTGAGATTCATGGGCTAATCACTCCGCGAGAGAGAACCACGCTTTCATGAGCGCGTGGCGATAGCCTACGAACAATTTGTGACGATTTGATTACGTTCGGTTACATATCGGCCGTGTCACACTGAGGACGAGCACGTCCCGATCCGCGGGGAAATTCAAACGTTGGGCAACGCAGCCTGCAGCTGCCTGGCATGCTGCTCGGCCAGCTCCGGGTCGGGATGCTCGACCATGATGCGCAAAACCGGTTCGGTACCGCTGGGACGTATCAACACCCGCCCTGAGCCATCGAGGCGTCGTTCCACGGCTGCCCGTGCCCGGCCGAATTCTTCGTGCGTTTTCCAGTCCATCCCCTGCGGCAAACGCACGTTGATCAAACTCTGCGGATAAAGCGTGAGCCCGGCGAGCAGCTCAGCCAGCCCTCGGCCTGTCCGCACGATGAGTTCGAGGATTTGCAACGCCGAAACGATGCCGTCGCCAGTGGTGTGCCGGTCCAGCAGCAGCAAGTGCCCCGAGCCTTCACCGCCGAGTTGCCAGCCGCGTGCCAGCAGTTCTTCGAGCACGTAGCGGTCGCCGACTGCGGCGCGGACGAATTGCATTCCCGCACGTTGCAACGCCTTTTCCACCGCCAGATTGGTCATCAGCGTGCCGACCACGCCAGTCGGCTTGCGGTCCATCGCCAGCAGATAAAGCAACTCATCGCCGTTGAACAGTCGGCCACTGGCATCGACCATTTGCAGGCGGTCGGCGTCGCCGTCGAGGGCGATGCCGTAATCCGCCCGGTTCGCCCGCACGGCGCGAATGAGCGCCTCGGGGGCGGTGGCGCCGACATCTTTGTTGATGTTGAAACCGTCTGGCGATACGCCGATGGGCACGACATCGGCGCCGAGCTCGTGAAACACCGCGGGGGCGATGTGGTAGGCCGCACCGTGCGCGCAATCGACCACCAGCCGCAGCCCTTTGAGCGTCAAGTGGTTGGGAAAGGTGCTTTTGCAGAATTCGATGTAACGCCCGGCGGCGTCGTCGAGCCGCCGGGCCTTGCCGAGTTGCTCCGACGGCACACAACCCTGCGCCGTATCGAGCGCGGCTTCGACATCGCATTCCCAGGAGTCGGGCAGCTTGCTGCCGCTTGCGGAAAAAAACTTGATACCGTTGTCGGCGTAGGGATTGTGCGATGCGCTGATGATACAGCCCAGGTCCAGCCGCAGCGCCCGCGTGAGGTAAGCCACTCCGGGTGTCGGCAGCGGGCCGACGAGCACCACGTCGCAGCCAGCAGCGATGAAACCGCATTCCAGCGCAGCTTCGAGCAGATAGCCGCTGATGCGCGTGTCTTTGCCGATCAACACCGTGGGGTGCTGCACGCCTTGCGCGCGCAGCACCTTGCCTGCGGCGTGGCCGAGGCGCAGGCCGAACTCGGGAACGATCGGGCTCTTGCCCACCTGCCCGCGAACCCCGTCGGTGCCGAAATACTGTCTGCTCATTGCATCTCCCAAATCTCGCGCCGCGCGCATCAGCCGCGCATTGCGCGCCATACTTTAATCGCGTCCACCGTGGCTGCGACGTCATGCACGCGAACGATGTGCGCCCCCGCAGCCACGCAGGCCAGCGCCGCGGCCAGGCTGCCCGCCAGCCGATGCGACACCTCCCGGCCGGTGAGCGCACCGATCATCGACTTGCGAGACACGCCGACCAGCAGCGGATAACCTGCAGTGGCCAGCTCGCCAAGGCTGTGTGCCAACTGCAAATTGTGTTCGAGCGATTTGCCAAAGCCAAACCCCGGATCGAGGGCGATGCGCGCGGGGACGACCCCAATCGCGCGCAATGCCGCCGCGTGGTCGAGCAAAAACGCGCGCACCTCGGCGCTGACGTCGTCGTAGTGCGGCGCCTGCTGCATCGTGCCCGGCTCTGCTTGCATGTGCATCAGGCAGACACCGACCGCGGAGCGCGCAACGGCGTCGACGGCGCCCGGTTGGCGCAGGGCGAAAATGTCGTTGATGACATCCACCCCGAGGTCGATTGCCCGCTGCATGGTTTGCGGGTGATACGTGTCGACCGAAACCGGCACCCCCCAGCGCACCACTTCCTGCAACACTGGGCCGATGCGCTCCCACTCCTGCTGCGGCGTCAGCCGGGGAGAACCCGGGCGGGTCGATTCTCCGCCGATGTCCAGAAGATCGGCTCCCTGTTCGATGAGCGCCTGCGCGTGCGCGATGGCCTGCGCCGCGTCGGCGTGCTGCCCGCCGTCGGAAAACGAATCCGGCGTCACGTTGACGATTCCCATGACCAGCGGGCGGTCGAGGACGAGTTCGAAGCGTGCGGTTTTCCACACCGGCGGCATCAGACAGACTCCAAAAAAATCGGCCCGGTCAAGGACCGGGCCGGGGCGATGACAGCAGACGATCAGGCTGCCGTGGCAGACGGCGTATCTGCAGCGGTGCCCGTGGCCGGCGCAGACGGGGCTTTGGGCGCCGAGCTCGGGCCACTGCTGGGCGGCAGCTTCGGCGGCCGCGGTTCACGGCCTGCCATGATGTCGGCCAGTTGGTCGGCATCGATGGTTTCCCATTCGAGCAAGGCTGCGGCCATGGCGTGCATTTTGTCTTTGTTTTCCTCGATCAGCCGACGTGCCAAGGCGTACTGCTCGTCGATGATGCGGCGGATTTCCGCATCGACCTTCTGCATGGTCTGTTCGGACACGTGCGTGGTCTTGGTGATCGAGCGCCCGAGGAAGACCTCACCCTCGTTTTCGGCGTAGACCATTGGGCCGAGCGATTCGGTCATGCCGTAGCGCGTGACCATGTCGCGCGCCAACTGCGTCGCGCGCTCGAAATCGTTACTCGCCCCGGTGGTCATCTGGTTCATGAACACCTCTTCAGCAATGCGCCCGCCGAACAGCACTGAAATCATATTGAGCATGCGCTCCTTGTCCATGCTGTAGCGGTCGTTTTCCGGCAGCTGCATGGTCACACCGAGCGCCCGACCGCGCGGGATGATGGTGACTTTGTGCACCGGATCGGTTTTCGGCAGCAGCATGGCGACGAGGGCATGGCCGGATTCGTGGTACGCCGTGTTGCGCCGCTCCTCTTCGGGCATCACCATGTTCTTGCGCTCGGCGCCCATCATGATTTTGTCTTTGGCGCGCTCGAAATCCTCCATTTCGACCACACGGGCGTTACGCCGCGCGGCAAACAACGCCGCCTCGTTGACCAGATTGGCCAGATCGGCACCGGAAAATCCAGGAGTGCCGCGCGCCAGGATATCGGGGCGGATATCGCTGCCCACGGGGATTTTGCGCATGTGCACCTGCAAAATCTGCTCGCGTCCGCGAATGTCGGGCAGGGTGACGTAGACCTGCCGGTCGAAACGACCTGGACGCAGCAGCGCCGGGTCGAGAATATCCGGACGGTTGGTCGCGGCGATGACGATCACCCCGAGATTGGTGTCGAAGCCGTCCATTTCCACCAGCATTTGATTGAGCGTCTGCTCGCGCTCGTCGTTGCCGCCCCCTAGGCCGGCGCCACGGTGACGGCCGACGGCGTCGATTTCGTCGATGAAAATGATGCACGGCGCGTGCTTTTTGGCATTTTCGAACATGTCACGCACGCGCGACGCACCGACGCCGACGAACATTTCGACGAAGTCAGAACCGGAAATGGTGAAAAACGGCACCTTGGCTTCACCGGCGATGCTCTTGGCGAGCAGGGTTTTGCCGGTACCGGGCGGGCCGACGAGCAGCACACCGCGGGGAATGCGCCCGCCGAGTTTCTGGAATTTTTGCGGGTCGCGGAGAAAATCGACCAGTTCCTTCACGTCTTCCTTGGCTTCGTCGCAGCCGGCAACGTCGGCAAACGTCACGGTATTGCTCGATTCGTCGAGCAGCCGGGCTTTGGATTTACCGAAACTGAATGCCCCTCCGCGGCCGCCGCCCTGCATTTGACGCATGAAATAGACCCACACGCCGATGAGCAGCAACATCGGGAACCAGGAAATGAAAATCTGCGTCAGGAACGACTGTTCCTGACGCGGTGCGCCGATGACTTCGACTCCATCTTTGACCAAGTCGCCGACCATCCACAGATCACCCGGAGAAGTCAGGCTGAAACGACGTCCTTCCGACGTCGTCACGTCGAGCACGCCGCTTTGGTGGACGATGACTTTTTTGATCCGCCCGGCCTTGGCATCCTGCATGAACTGGGTGTAGCTCACCGCGTCGGAAGACTGCTGGGGACGGTCGAACTGTTTGAACACCGTGAACAGCACCAAGCCGATCACGAGCCAAATCGCAATTTTGGAAAACCATTGATTGTTCAAACCGACCTCCAGAATCAGAGCAAGCGCACTTGCGCTGCATGTGGGGACATTTTAGGCATTTCAAGCCCGGCGTCACGGTAATTGCCCAATCCCGATGCGCCTCAATGGGCTATTGAATTCATCAATCTGATCGAATTTGACAAATCACAAGCTGCCGCCGCTTGCGTTTTGGCCAGACAGGCCGCGTTTGAGGGTGCGTGCCAGAAGGAAGGTTTCGGCCGATTTGTCGCGTGACGCCTGCGGCTTGATCGCCTTGACCTGTTCGAACGTCAGCTTGAATCGGCGGACGATCTGGCTGTAGTAACTGCCGTGAAAAGTTTTGATCACCATCGTTCCCTGCGGTTGCAGCCAGCGCTGCGCGAAGTCCAGCGCGAGTTCGCTCAAGTGCTCGATGCGCGCAGCGTCAGCCGAAGCGATCCCGGTCAAGTTTGGAGCCATGTCCGACAGCACGACATCGACTTTTCGCCCGCCAAGCCGTTGTTCCAGCGCCTGCACCACCGCGTCCTCGCGGAAATCGCCCTGTAAAAAATGCACGTCCGGCACGGGCTCCATCGGCAGCATGTCCAACGCGACGATCAGTCCCTGCACGGCTCCGTGGCGCAGCAGGCGCTGGCGCGCATACTGTGACCACGACCCCGGCGCACTGCCCAGGTCGACGACGATCTGCCCCGGGCGTAGCACGCCTTCGGCTTCGTCGATTTCTTTGAGTTTGTACGCTGCGCGGGCGCGGTAGCCCTCGCGCTGCGCCAGCTTGACGTAAGGATCGTTGAGGTGATCGTGCAGCCAGGCTTTGCTGAATTTGTTTTTTTTTGCACTCGACATGGGTTCTTCAGGGACAATAGCGACAATTTGACATTTTTTGACGACGCGCCAGGCATGCCAGCAGGTGCGCGAAAGTTTTCATGACTCCATTGGAACTCACCCCGCAATTGCGCAGCGCGTTGCGCTCGCGTGCCCACGCGCTCAAGCCCGTCGTGCTCATCGGCGAACAAGGGCTGAACGCGGCGAACATGGCTGAAATCGACGGCGCGCTCAAGGCGCACGAGCTGATTAAAGTTCGCGTGTTCGGCGATGATGCCGTACAGCGTACCGCCATCTTGCAAACCATTTGCCAGACGCTTGCCGCCGCCCCGGTGCAGACCATCGGCAAGCTGCTGGTGATCTACCGGCCACGCCCCAAACCGGCGGCGCAAGACCAGGCGGCGACACGGCGCGGCAATTCCCCGCGGGTGGTCAAGGTCGTCGTGCCCTCGTCGAGCCCGACGCACCGCGCCAAGGTCAAACGCATCACTCTGCTCGGCAATCAACGGCTGACTGCCAGCGGCAAGGTCAAACGCGCCAAACCCCGTGTGACCAGCATCAAAAAATTGTCGCGCCCCTGACAGCGGCGGCTGCGCCAGCCGTCACGTCTCAGTTGCCCCGCCCCGGCAAGCGCCAGACATACGCGGCGACGCACAAAGCCTGCAGCGCGTACACCAGACTGGCCAGGCCGTGCCACAGGCCCGCCTGGGGGGAATGGGTCACAGCGGCTTGCAACAAGTGCGGCACCACACCGAATTCGCCGAACACCGCGAAAAACACCCCGGCCAGCGGCAGGAGTTGGTCGGCGTCCATGCGGGCCGCCGGGCCACGCCAGCGTTCGAGAACGGTAATGGCGACACCAAGCACGATCGCGGCGATCGCCATGAGGTAAAAGCCTTTGCTCGCTACCGCTGCGGCAAGCATTTTTTCCGGTACGGTGGCAAACGCGACCGGCGCGCCGATCAGCCCGACACCGGCCAAGCCGCCCAGCCACAGCGCAGCGAGCAGCCAGCGCATGCGCAGATTGATCATTTGTAATGGACCGCGAGAATTTCGTAGTGTCGCGTGCCACCAGGGGCGGCCACCTGCGCGACGTCACCGGCTTCTTTGCCGATGAGCGCGCGGGCAATGGGCGAATTGATCGAAATCCGGCCGTGCTTGAGGTCGGCCTCGTCGTCGCCGACGATCTGGTAGGTGATTTCCTCGCCGCTGGACTCGTCGCTCAATTCCACCGTCGCGCCGAACACCACGCGGCCGTCGGCCTGCAAGGTGCTCGGGTCGATGATTTGCGCGGTGCCGAGCTTGCTTTCGATATCGGCGATGCGGCCCTCGATGAATCCTTGGCGGTCACGTGCCGCCTCGTATTCGGCGTTTTCCGACAAATCGCCCTGCGCCCGCGCCTCGGCGATGGCCTGGATCACTGCCGGCCGTTCGATGGTTTTGAGCCGGTGCAGCTCTTGCTTGAGTTGTTCCGCGCCTCTGCGCGTCATGGGGGTCGCCATAGGGTGCCTCCGTTGAAGCAGGAAAAAAACGAGCACCGCAGCCAGATGCGCTGCGGTGCTCCGAGAATTGCGAATTTTACGCGGATGCGAACGATTGCAGCGGATAAACGGCGATTTTCTGCAGTTCTTTCATCCCCTGTACCGCGGCCAGCGCGCCGGAAATGGTGGTGTAAGTGGTCACGCGCGCAGCCAGCGCCGAGGTACGGATGGCGCGCGAATCGGCAATGGCGTTGCGCCGCTCCTCGACGGTGTTGATCACCAGCACGATTTCATCGTTTTTGATCATATCGACCACATTCGGCCGACCCTCGGTGACTTTGTTGATCACCTGCACCGGCACATCCGCCGCAGCGATCGCCGCAGCCGTACCACGCGTGGCGACCACGCCGAAGCCCAGCGCGACGAGCTGGCGGGCGATGTCCACGGCGTCGGGTTTGTCGCTTTGCTTGACCGACAGGAACACCTTTCCGCCCGCCTTTGGATCGGGCAGCCGAGTTCCCGCAGCGAGCTGCGATTTGACGAACGCCTCGCCAAACGTCCGACCCACGCCCATGACCTCGCCGGTGGACTTCATCTCCGGGCCGAGGATCGGGTCGACCCCGGGGAATTTGTTGAACGGAAACACCGCCTCCTTGACGCAGTAATACGGCGGCGTGACCTCGCGGCTGACGCCTTGCTGCGCCAGCGTCTGGCCGACCATGCAGCGCGCAGCGATCTTGGCCAGTTGCAACCCGGTGGCCTTGGACACGTAGGGCACGGTGCGGCTGGCGCGCGGGTTGACTTCGAGCAAATAGATGCGGTCCTGCCCGTCCTGCTGCTGAATGGCGAATTGCACGTTCATCAGCCCGACCACGTTTAGTCCGCGCGCGAGCTTGACCGTCTGCTCTTTGATGCGGGCGACGGTGGCCGCCGACAGCGAGTAAGCCGGCAGCGAACAGGCCGAGTCGCCGGAATGCACCCCGGCCTGCTCGATGTGCTCCATCACCCCGCCGATGAATACGTCTTGGCCGTCGCAAATGGCATCGACGTCGCATTCGATCGCGTCGTTGAGAAAGCGGTCGAGCAGCACCGGCGAGTCGTTGCTCACCTTCACCGCCTCGCGCATATAGCGCTCCAGGTCGCGCTGCTCGTGCACGATTTCCATCGCCCGCCCGCCCAGCACATAGCTCGGGCGAACGACCAGCGGATAGCCGATTTCCTCGGCGCGCGCCAGCGCCTCGCCCTCGCTGCGCGCGGTGCGGTTGGGCGGCTGCAGCAGCCCGAGATCGTTGACCAGATGCTGGAAGCGCTCGCGGTCTTCGGCCATGTCGATCATGTCCGGGCTGGTGCCGATGATGGGCACGCCGTTGGCTTCCAGGTCGAGCGCGAGTTTGAGCGGCGTCTGCCCGCCGTACTGCACGATCACCCCGGCGGGCTTTTCCTTGTCGACGATTTCCAGCACGTCTTCGAGGGTCAGCGGCTCGAAGTACAGCCGGTCGGAAGTGTCGTAGTCGGTCGAGACGGTCTCCGGGTTGCAGTTGACCATGATGGTCTCGAAGCCGTCTTCACGCAAGGCGAGTGCCGCGTGCACGCAGCAGTAATCGAACTCGATGCCCTGGCCGATGCGGTTGGGGCCGCCGCCGAGCACCATGATTTTTTTGCGCTCGGTCGGCTCGGCCTCGCATTCCTCGTCGTAGGTCGAGTAGAGGTAGGCGGTTTGCGTGGCGAACTCGGCAGCGCAGGTATCCACGCGCTTGTACACCGGGCGCACGCCGAGTTGCCGCCGCTTTTCGCGCACCGCCTGCTCGCTGGTATGCAGCAGCTTGGCCAGCCGCCGGTCGGAAAACCCCATCTGTTTGAGCCGATACAGGGTGTCACGATCCAGCGTGGATAGCTTGCATTCACGCTCCAGCCACAGCTCGGTGCGCACGATGTCCTGGATCTGCGCCAGAAACCACGGGTCGATCTTGGTCAGCTGGTGCACCTCGTCCAGGCTCATGCCCTGGGCGAAGGCATCGCCCACGTACCAGATGCGCTCCGGCCCCGGCTCGCCCAGTTCCTTTTCCAGCACCTCGCGATCCTGGGTTTTTTCGTTCATGCCGTCGACGCCGACTTCCAGCCCGCGCAACGCCTTCTGGAAACTCTCCTGAAAGGTGCGGCCGATGGCCATGACCTCGCCGACCGATTTCATCTGCGTGGTCAGCCGCGAATCGGCCTGCGGGAATTTTTCAAATGCGAAGCGCGGCACCTTGGTGACCACGTAGTCGATGCTCGGCTCGAACGACGCCGGGGTGACGCCGCCGGTGATGTCGTTGCGCAGCTCATCCAGCGTGTAGCCCACGGCCAGCTTGGCGGCGATCTTGGCGATCGGAAACCCCGTGGCCTTGGACGCCAGCGCCGACGAGCGCGACACCCGCGGGTTCATTTCGATCACGATCAGCCGCCCATCCTTGGGGTTCACTGCGAACTGCACGTTCGATCCACCGGTATCGACGCCGATTTCGCGCAGCACCGCAATGGAAGCGTCGCGCATCACCTGATATTCCTTGTCGGTCAGCGTCTGCGCCGGGGCGACGGTGATCGAGTCGCCGGTATGCACTCCCATGGGGTCGAGGTTTTCGATCGAGCAGACGATGATGCAGTTGTCGGCCTGGTCGCGCACCACCTCCATCTCGAACTCTTTCCAGCCGATCAGCGATTCCTCGATCAGCAGCTCGGAAGTCGGGGAGGCTTCGAGCCCACGTTTGCAGATGGTCTCGAACTCCTCCGGGTTGTACGCGATGCCCCCGCCGGTGCCGCCCAGGGTGAAGCTCGGCCGGATGATCACCGGAAAGCCGATGCGCTTTTGCACGCCCCAAGCTTCGTCCAGGCTGTGCGCCACGCCCGAGCGCGCCGACTCCAGGCCGATGCGGGTCATCGCCTCCTTGAACTTCTGCCGGTCTTCGGCCATGTCGATGGCCTCGGGCCGGGCGCCGATCAGTTCCACGCCGTATTTGGCGAGCACGCCGTTGCGGTGCAGATCGAGCGCGCAGTTCAGCGCGGTCTGCCCGCCCATGGTCGGCAGGATGGCGTCGGGCCGCTCCTTGTCGATGATGGTCTCGACCACCTGCCAGGTGATCGGCTCGATGTAGGTCACGTCGGCCGTTTCCGGGTCGGTCATGATGGTCGCCGGGTTGCTGTTGACCAGGATGACCTTGTAGCCCTCCTCGCGCAGCGCCTTGCACGCCTGCGCGCCCGAGTAGTCGAACTCGCAGGCCTGGCCGATGATGATCGGCCCGGCGCCGATGATGAGGATGCTGTGGATGTCGCTGCGCTTGGGCATGGGCGAGTCTCAGAAAAATGAATGAATCGACAGTCAATGGGTCTTGGCCGTGGCCGCCAGCGCGAGTTTGACCCCGAAGCCAAAGAATCCGGTTCCGGTCAGCCCCATGGTCAGCGCCGACAGCCGCCGCCTGCGGCGGAATGCATCGGCCACGCGCGAGCCGCCGAAAATCAGCACCGACAGGTACAGCGCGCTGAAAAACTGCACGATGCTGCCCAGCACCAAAAACGACAGCGCCGGGTGCGGATAGTGCGGATCGACGAACTGGATGAAAAACGACACAAAAAACAATATCGCCTTGGGGTTGAGCAAGCTGATGAACAGCGCCTTGCGAAACGGGTTGTCCAGCCGCTTGGACGCTGGCGCCGCGTGCGCATGCGCGGGGGGAACGTGGGCATGCAAACCGGTGTCCGGGGTATGCCACCGTCTCCACGCCGCGCGCAGCATCTGCACCCCCAGCCAGCCGAGGTAGAGTGCCCCGGCAGCCTGGACGAGGTGGTACAGTGTCAGATTGGTTTCGAGCAGCGATGCCGCACCCGCCGCTGCCAAGACCATGAGCACGGTATCGCCCAAAAACACGCCAAACGCAGCGCGGTAGCCGGCGCGCACGCCGCGCTGCGCGGCCACGCTGAGCACATACAGCGAGTTCGGCCCCGGCAGCAGGACGATGAAAATCACCCCGATGACGTACGTCCACAGATTGACCACGCCGAGCATCTGATCCACCCGTTTCAGACGCGGTCGATCAGGCCGACGAAGCGGTCGAACAAATAGCCGATGTCGTGCGGCCCCGGGCTGGCCTCGGGGTGGCCCTGGAAACAAAACGCGGGTTTGTCCTTCCACGCAAAGCCTTGCAACGTGCCGTCGAACAGCGACACATGCGTGATGCGCACGCTGTCGGGCAGGCTGGCGGCATCGACGGCAAATCCGTGGTTCTGGCTGGTGATCGAGACGCGACCGCTATCCAGGTCTTTCACCGGGTGGTTGGCGCCGTGGTGGCCGAATTTCATTTTGAAGCTCTTGCCCCCCGCGGCCAGCCCCATGATCTGATGCCCAAGGCAGATGCCGAAAATCGGCACGCCCGCGGCAATGATGTGCTGCGTTGCGGCGATGGCGTAATCACACGGTTCCGGATCGCCGGGGCCGTTGGACAGAAACACACCATCAGGCCGCATCGCCAGCACCTCGCGCGCCGGGGTTTGCGCGGGCACCACGGTCACGCGGCAGCCGCGGCTGGCGAGCAGCCGCAGGATGTTGAACTTCACGCCGAAGTCGTAGGCCACGACGTGCCGCGCCGGGGAGGTCAACTCGCCGTAGCCGCGTTGCAGCGACCAGTCGGTTTGGTTCCAGGCGTAGGGCGTGGTGGTGGACACGACTTTGGCCAGATCCAGTCCGGCCAGCCCGGAAAAACCGCGCGCTGCGTCGCCTGCAGTCTGAATGACATCGTCGCCGATGTCCTGCCCCGGCGGCAGCGCGATGATGCAGCCGCTTTGCGCGCCGTGGGTGCGCAGCAGCCGGGTGAGTCTGCGGGTGTCGATGCCGGCAATGGCCACCGTGCCGTTGTCGCGCAGGTAGGCGTCGAGGCTTTGCGTGCTACGGAAATTCGAGGCCTGCAAAGGCAAATCCTTGACGATCAACCCGGCGGCGTGCACCCGGGCGGCCTCGACATCCTGCGGGTTGACGCCGACGTTGCCGATATGCGGATAGGTCAGGGTGACGATTTGGCGGCAATAGCTCGGATCGGTGAGGATTTCCTGATAGCCGGTCATAGCGGTGTTGAACACCACCTCGCCGACGGTCTGCCCGGTTGCACCAATCGACAGTCCACGAAAAATCGAGCCGTCGGCAAGAACCAGGACGGCTTGGGGCAGCTTGGGCAACATCAAATTTCTCCGGTGAGCGCCCGGATGGATAGACACGAATCGCCGCCCGAAGACGAGCGGCCCGGAACGCAGACGCGACAGAGCGGCACCAGCCTCATTTCCGCCCGTTGCGCTCCTTTGAATGCTCGCCGCGATGCGGCAATGCAACAGGCGCACAAAATGCGACGGATTATATTCACGTCGCCCGTTTCAAGCCGTTGCCAGCCGCCCGATGCACCGCCTCTCGCCCCTGCCCCGTCCGCTGCCGATGCTGGCGCTGGCGCTGGCCGTGCTCGCCGCGCACGGCCTGCTGCTGGCCTGGCTGGTGCTCACCCCGTCTGCTCCACGGCTGCTGCCGCGACCGCAAGTGCAATGGGTCCAACTCGAACCGCTCCAACCCGAACCCGCACCCCCGCAGCCGGCCATGCCGGTGCCGTCTCGGCCCGTGCCCACGACTGCGACGCGGCAACGCTTGGCCGCACCCGGCGCGGCGGTCTTGCCATCACGGCCACGGCAACGCACCGCCGTGCACCCATCACCCGGCGAGTCTGGCCAGCACGCAGCCCCGCCGCCCCAGGCCGCTACGCCTCGGCCGGCTCCGCGGGCAGCTGCCAATCCCGCGCCGTCGCGCCCTCACGCCCCCGAAGCACCAGCCGCGGCAGCGCCGCCACCGACAGGACAGGCAGCGGCTGCGCCGGCTGAGCCGGTGAGCCAGCAGCCCGCGCCGTCCGTTTCCAGCCGCCAAGGCGCCGGCCCTGCATCGACTGGCTCAGCCGCGCAAGCTGCCGCGCCCACGGTGGAAACCGCGCCGTCTTACACCGCCGATTACCTCGACAACCCGCCGCCGCCCTACCCGCGGCTGTCGCGCCAGCTCGGCGAGGAGGGAACGGCGCTGCTCAAAGTGGAAGTCGGCCCCGACGGCCGGGCGCTGCAGGTCAGGCTGCTGTCGTCCACCGGTTACTCGCGGCTGGACGAGGCGGCGATCACGACCGTCGAGCGCTGGCGCTTCGTCGCCGCCACGCGCAACGGTCAGGCGGTCGCCTCCTGGGTGTTGGTGCCGATCAAATTCCGCATCATCAACTGACCACCAAGGCGCGGCGCAGCAACGTCTGCACGTCGATGGCCGCTGGCAGGGTGCCGAAGCCGCCGCCCCACTGTCCGCCCAGGCGCGTTGCGCAAAACGCCTGCGCCACCGGCTCGGGCGCGTGCTGCAACAGCAACGCGGCCTGCACCGCCAGCACCAGATCGTGTGTCAGTGTGCGCGCGCGCGCCTGCAGCGCATCGGGGTCGCGCAACGCCGCGGCAAGGCGCTGCACATGCGCGTCGACATGCGCGTTTTTGCCCTGCGCCGGAGCCAATTCGGCGAACAGAGCGTCGGCGGTGCGCTGGTTTTTTCCCAGCGCGCGCAGCACATCCAGACACATGACGTTGCCCGACCCTTCCCAAATCGAGTTCACCGGCATTTCGCGGTAAATCCGCGCCTGCACATCGTCTTCGACGTAACCGTTGCCGCCGAGTACCTCCATCGCCTCGGCGGCGAGTTCGGCGCCACGCTTGCAGATGCGGAATTTCGCCGCCGGGGTGAGCAGCCGGCGCAGCAGCGACTGCGCCTCGTCGTGCTGCGCATCGAATGCCTGCGCCAGCCGCATCGCCAGCGCGACGGCCGCCTCGGTTTCGAGGGCCATATCGGCGAGCACGTTGCGCATCAGCGGCTGATCGACCAGCGCGGCGCCGAACGCCACACGGTGCCGGGCGTAATGCACCGCCTGGCTCAGCGCCTGACGCATCAACCCTGTGGTGCCCAGCACACAGTCGAGCCGGGTGTACGTGCCCATTTCCAGAATGGTGGGGATGCCTCTGCCTTCCTCGCCGAGCAGATGCCCCCAGGCGGCGTCGAATTCGACTTCCGACGACGCGTTGGAACGGTTGCCGAGCTTGTCTTTGAGCCGCTGGATGAGAACCGGGTTTTTGCTGCCGTCGGGCGCCCAGCGCGGCACGAAAAAACAGCTCAGCCCGCCGGGAGCCTGCGCCAGCACGAGGTGGGCATCGCATTGCGGTGCGGAAAAGAACCATTTGTGCCCCGTCAGCCGGTAGCCACCCGCGCCATCGGGTTCGGCGTAGGTGGTGTTGCTGCGCAGGTCGGAGCCACCCTGTTTTTCGGTCATGCCCATGCCGATCAGCCCGCCGCGTTTTTGCACGAATGGCAGATCACGCGGGTCGTACTCGGCGTGCAGCAGCGTGGGCAGCCAGTCGCGCGCCAACGTCGCGTCGCGCGACAGCGCCGGAATCGCGCCGTAGGTCATGGTCGTCGGGCACATCGACCCGGCTTCGATTTGCGTCTGCAAAATGAATCCTGCCGCGCGTGCCACATGCGCGCCGGCACGCGGGTGCGCCCACGGCCCGGTGTGCAGACCGCGGCGGGCGATGCCTGCCATCAACTCGTGCCAGGCAGGGTGGAATTCGATTTGGTCGCGGCGGAAACCGCGCGCATCGAACGCTTGCAGCGTCGGCGGATAGGCATTGGCCAGCCGCCCCCGGGCATAGCTGGCCGCAGTTCCCAGCTCGGCGCCGTGCTCCGCCAAGGCAGCATGCGCCCAGCTCGCTGCGCCGCGCTCCACGGCCTCCTGCAGCGCGGGGTCGGCGGTGTACAAGTTGTAGTCCTGCAAAGGCGGCGCCTGATTGGTCACCGTGTGCGTCGGCCAGCTCATGCTTCGTCTCCTCGAAGGAAAATGCCATTGCACCGCGGCGCTCAGTCGCCTGCAAGCCTTTGCCCGCTACCATGCTCGGTTATCCCTCGATCGCCGCGCCGCGGCAGCCCCTTTGCCACCGTCTTCATGTCGTCATCGTCCTCCGGTTTTGCTCCTGCCGATTCCGGCCCCGGCCGCGGCCTTGTCTGGACGCTGTTCATCGTGCTCGCCGTCATTTGGCTCGGCACTCTGGGCTGGCGCGATCTGGTGCCGACCGACGAAGGCCGTTACGCCGAAATTCCGCGCGAAATGGTGGCCAGCGGCGACTGGGTGACGCCGCGCCTGGACGGATTCAAATACTTCGAAAAGCCGCCGCTGCAGTATTGGGCGACCGCCGCCACATACGAGCTGTTTGGCATCGGCCAATGGCAGGCGCGGTTGTGGACCGGGCTGACCGGGCTGTTGGCGGTGCTGTTCACCGGCTGGACGGGGGCGCGGCTGTTCAACCGCCGCACCGGCATTTTTGCCGCGGCGGTGCTGGCCAGCATGTTCTACTGGAACGCGATGAGCCACATCAACACGCTGGACATGGGCACGGCGGCGACCATGTCGGCGAGTTTGATGGCGTTTTTGCTCGCGCAGCGACCAGACGCCAGCCGGACGCAGACACGCTGGTGGATGTGGGCGTGCTGGGCATTCATGGCGCTGGCCGTGCTGTCCAAGGGGCTGATCGGCATTTTGCTGCCCGGTGCCACGCTGGTGCTCTACACCTTGATCTACCGCGACTGGGCGCTGTGGACGCGGCTGTCCATCGTCAGCGGGCTGGTGATCTTTCTGGCCATCGCCGCACCGTGGTTCGTCTGGGTGCAACTGCGCAACCCCGAGTTTTTCCATTACTTTTTCATCTACCAGCAGTTCACCCGGTTTCTCACCGACGAACTCAAGCGCCCTGGGCCGTGGTGGTACTTTTTCCCCATCCTCATCCTGGGCGTACTTCCCTGGCTGGGCAGCCTGGTGCCGGCGCTGTGGAGCAGCGTGGCACAGCCTGCACTGCGCGGCGCAGCATTTGGCACATCAGCGGGGCGCAAGCTGCACGCGCATGCGCTGCTGCTGATCTGGGCGGTGTTCATTTTTACGTTTTTCAGCGTTTCCAAATCCAAGCTGCCGTCTTACATCCTGCCGATTTTTCCTGCGGTGGCGCTGCTCATCGCCAGCTATCTCGACCGCGCACGGCAGGGCGTGCTGCGCTGGCAATTCGCCCTGTTGGCCGTCCTGGGTCTGGCGGCGGTGATCGGCTTCACGCAGTTATACCGGCTGGGCAACGCCATCACCCCCGGCGCGCTGTATCAGCGCTTCGGCTGGTGGCTGGAAGTCACCGCAGTGCTCGCGCTGTGCGGTGGGCTGCTGGCGTGGTGGTGGGAGGCGCGCGGGCGGCGCAGCGCAGCGGTGCTGGCCACGGCCATCGCCATGACGCTGGGCTTCTCGCTCGGCATCCAGCAATTTCAAATCCTGGGCCGCACGGCATCGACCAAAGACGTGGTGCAGGCCATTCGCCCGTGGCTGCACCCCGGCCAGCCGTTCTACACCGTCGGCACCTATGACCAGACTTTGCCGTTTTATCTGAACCGCACGGTCACGCTGGTGGGGTATGAGGGCGAGTTGCACTTCGGCATCACCCAGCAGCCGGGTTTGTGGGTACCCAGCGACAGCGAATTCGCCAAGCGCTGGCGGGCTGACGCCCTGCCCCTGGCTCTGCTGCCGCCGTCGAACCTGGCCGCGCTGCAGGCATTGCACCTGCCGATGACGGTGATTTACCGCTCACCCCGCTTCGTCGTCATCGCCAAACCGGGGCAGGACTACGGTGTGGCGGCCCGCGCCGCAGCGGCGCGTCTACCCGCGGCGTGGAACGCGGGCGCAACATTCACCCCGCCCGGGGATGGAGCTGCGCCATGAGCGCCGTGGCGTTCGCTTTGGTGCTCACCGGCGTGCTGCTCAACGCGGCGGCGCAACTGCTGATCAAATCGGGGGCGGAAACCGCCGGGCGGTTCTCGTTCACGCTGGGCAATATCTGGCACGCCGGGTTGCACTTCGCCTTGCAATGGCAGATCCTGCTCGGGCTGGCGTGCTACGCCGTGTCGGTGGTGGTGTGGATCCTGGCGCTGACGCGCGTGCAGGTGTCCATTGCCTACCCGATGCTGTCGCTGGGCTATGTGGTCACGGCGTTCGCCGCGTGGTGGTTGTTCGGCGAGGCGCTGACCGCGCAAAAGCTCATCGGCATTGCCATCATCATCCTCGGCGTGGTGATCGTGGCCCGCGCTTGATTCGTCCCCCATGACCGAAAACGACATTCTCCCCTTCACCCGTCCGGACATCGACGAGGAGACGATCGCCGGCGTCGCCGAGGTGCTGCGCAGCGGCTGGATCACCACCGGGCCGTGGAACGCGCGCTTCGAGCAAGCGCTGGCCGACTATTTCGGTGGTCGTCCGGTGCTGACCTACAGCTCGGGCACGGTGACCATGGACATCGCGCTGCGGCTGCTGGGCATCGGCGCGGGCGACGAGGTCATCACCACCCCGCTGTCGTGGGTCGCCACCGCCAACGTGATTCTCGCCGTGGGCGCCACCCCGGTGTTCGTCGACATCGACCCGGTCACGCGCAATATCGATTGTTCTCGCATCGAGGCGGCGATCACCCCGCGCACCAAGGCGCTGCTGCCGGTGCATCTGGCCGGGTTGCCGTGCGATCTGGATGCGATCTACGCCATCGCCCAGCGCCACGGCCTGCGGGTGATCGAGGACGCGGCGCAGGCCATCGGCAGCCGCTGGCGCGACCGGCGCATCGGCAGCTTTGGCGACTTCGCCTCGTTCAGCTTTCACCCGAACAAAAACATCACGTCGATCGAAGGCGGCTGCCTGGTATTGCCGCCGGACGCCGACGTGGAACTGGCGCGCCGGCTGCGGCTGCAAGGCGTGCAGCGCAGCGGGCTGGACGGCATGGAGGTCGACGTGCTGGGTGGCAAGTCCAACCTGACCGACGTGGCCGCGCGCGTCGGCTGGGGACAGCTGCAACGGCTGGCCGCGTTCAACGCCCGTCGCGCCGAGCTGGCGGCACGGTATTTCGATGCCTTGGCCGCCGTCGGCCTGCCCGAGCGCGGGGTGCAGCTGCCGCCGCGCGATCTGCAGCAAAGCAACTGGCATATGTTCCAGATCGTGCTGCCGCGCCAGTTGCGCCGCGCCGACGTGATGCAGGCGCTGAAAGACCGCGGCATCGTCACCGGGGTGCATTACCCGCCGATCCACCTATTTGCGCTATACCGCGCGCGCGGCTTTCAGCCCGGCGATTTTCCGCACGCCGAGCGCGTCGGCGCGTCGATCCTCACCCTGCCGCTGTTTCCAGCGATGCGCGATGCCGACGTGACCCGGGTAACTGACGCCCTCGACGCCGTGCTGCGACAATTCGGTCTATGAGTTTGCATCCCCACCCCAGTTTGTCGGTGGTCATCCCGGTGTACAACGAAGAAGCCGGTCTGGCCGCCTTGTTTGCCCGCCTCTATCCGGCGCTGGACGCCTTGGGCGAGCCCTACGAAATCATTTTTGTCAACGACGGCAGCCGCGACCGCTCTGCCGCCTTGCTCGCCGCGCAACAGCGGCAGCGCCCGGACGTCACCCGTGTGGTGCTATTCAACGGCAATTATGGTCAGCACATGGCCATCCTCGCGGGATTCGAGCAGACGCGCGGCGACATCGTCGTCACCCTCGACGCCGATCTGCAAAATCCGCCGGAGGAAATCGGCAAACTGGTGGCGAAGATGCGCGAGGGCTACGACTACGTCGGCAGCATTCGCCGCCTGCGGCAGGACAGCTGGTTTCGTCGCAACGCCAGCCGGCTGATGAACTGGACGCGGGAAAAAATCACCAGCGTGCGCATGACCGACCAGGGTTGCATGTTGCGCGCCTACGCCCGCCACGTGGTCGATACCGTCAACCGCTGCACCGAGGCCAATACCTTCGTCCCAGCGCTGGCCTATACCTTTGCGCTCAAGCCCACAGAAATCGAGGTGGCGCACGAGGAACGCCAGGCCGGCGAGTCGAAGTACTCGCTGTTCAAGCTCATCCGGCTGAATTTCGACCTGGTCACCGGCTTCTCGCTGGTGCCGCTGCAACTCATGTCGTATTCCGGCATCCTGCTGTCGCTGGCCTCCGGCGCGCTGTTTCTCTACTTGATGGTGCAACGCTTCGTCGAGGGCGCGCAGGTGCAGGGCGTGTTCACCTTGTTCGCCATCACCTTTTTCCTGCTCGGCGTCGTGCTGTTCAGCATCGGGCTGCTGGGCGAATACATCGGCCGGATCTACGAGCAGGTGCGCGGCCGACCGCGCTACCTGGTACAAGCCGTGCTGCAGGATCTGCCACCCGAGCCTGGCACCTTCGTGCCGCCGCACGTCGCCGCGGCGGCAACGGCAAGCGAGGCGACGGCAAAGTGAAAGCCGTCGTCTTCGCCTATCACAACGTCGGCGTGCGCGGTCTGCGCACCCTGCTGGCTGGCGGCATGGAGGTGGCGCTGGTCGTCACCCATCCCGACGACCCGCAGGAAAACCGCTGGTTCGACCGTGTGGCCGACGTCGCCGCCGAGTTCGACCTGCCCGTCGCCTTCGTCGATCAAGCAGTGGACGCGGCGCTGGCGCAGCGCGTGGCCGCGCTCGCGCCGGACTATGTGTTTTCGTTCTACTTCCGCCGCATGCTCCCGGCCGAAGTGCTGGCCGCAGCGCGCATCGCCGCGCTCAACCTGCACGGCTCGCTGCTGCCCAAGTACCGCGGCCGCGTGCCGGTGAACTGGGCGGTGCTGCACGGCGAGCGCGAAACCGGCGCGACGCTGCATGTGATGCAGGCCAAGCCCGACGCCGGCGACATCGTCGCGCAGCAGGCCGTGCCCATCCTGCCCGACGACACGGCCAAAGAGGTGTTCGACAAGGTCACGGTCGCCGCCGAAATCGCGCTCTCGGGCGTGCTGCCGCAACTGCTGCAAGGGCAGGTGCCGCGCCGGCGCAACGATCTGGCCGCCGGCAGCTATTTCGGCGGGCGCAAGCCCGAAGACGGGCGCATCGACTGGGCGCAGCCGGCGCAGGCGGTCTACAACCTGATCCGCGCGGTGGCCCCGCCCTACCCCGGCGCGTTTTTCGAGCACGGCCGCCGCCGCTACATCGTCGCCCGCGCGCGGCCGGCGCGGCCGGCGCAGGCGGCGCTGCTGCCGGCAGATGCGCCGCTGGGCCCACAGCGCGCAGGCGACCTGCTGCTCGCCCGCTGCGGCGACGGCGGCGCCATCGTGCTGCACGAACTGTGGGACGCCGTGCACCCCGGCGTGCCGCTTTCGCCCGCCGACTGGCCCGCGCATCCCTGAATTCCCCATCGAGACTCGCACCATGAAAAAAGTCCTCATCCTCGGCGTCAACGGCTTCATCGGCCATCACCTGTCCCAGCGCATCCTCGCCAGCACCGACTGGGAGGTGTACGGCATGGACATGAACACCGACCGCCTCGACGACCTGCTGCCCAACAAGCGCTTCAAGTTTTTCGAGGGCGACATCACCATCAACCGCGAGTGGATCGAGTACCACGTGCGCAAATGCGACGTCATCCTGCCGCTGGTGGCCATCGCCACCCCGGCCACCTACGTCAAGGCGCCGCTGCGGGTGTTCGAACTGGACTTCGAGGCCAACCTGCCCATCGTCCGCGCCGCAGTCAAACATCGCAAGCGTCTGGTGTTCCCCTCGACCAGCGAGGTCTACGGCATGTGCCCCGACGCCGAGTTCGACCCCGAGAACTCGCCGCTGGTCTACGGCCCGATCAACAAACCGCGCTGGATCTACGCCTGCTCCAAGCAACTGATGGACCGGGTGATCGCCGCCTACGGCCAGCAAGAAGGGCTGGACTACACGCTGTTTCGGCCGTTCAACTGGATCGGCGCCGGGCTGGACACCATTTTTTCGGCCAAAGAGGGGAGCTCGCGCGTGGTCACACAATTCCTCGGCCACATCGTGCGCGGCGAGGCGATCAGCCTGGTCGATGGCGGGCGGCAAAAACGCGCGTTCACCGACATCGACGACGGCATCGACGCGCTGATGAAAATCATCGACAACAAAAACGGCGTGGCCAGCGGCCAGATCTACAACATCGGCAACCCGGCGAACAACCACTCGGTGCGCGAGCTGGCGCAAATGATGCTCGACATTGCCGCCACCCTGCCGGAATACGCCGAATCGGCCAAAGCGGTGCGGCTGGTCGAAACCAGCTCGGGCGCCTACTACGGCGCCGGCTACCAGGACGTGCAGAACCGCGTGCCCAAAATCGCCAACACCATGCGCGACCTCGACTGGGCGCCGCGTACCGACATGCAGACCGCGCTGCGCAAAATCTTCGACGCCTACCGCGGTCACATCGCGCAGGCGCGCGCGCTGGTGGACGACAGCGGCAACTGACCTCGTCGCTGGCGGTCAGCCGCGCCACAGCCAGGCCGCGCCGCGCACCCCGGACGAATCGCCGTGGCGCGCCGGCCGCAGCGGGGTGCGCACGTCGTCGGCAAACACCCACTGGCCCCAGCGCTGCGGCACTTCGGCGTAGATCTCGTGCACATTGCTCATGCCGCCGCCGAGCACGATGACATCCGGGTCGAGCAAGTTGATGACGTGCGCCAGCGCCCGCGCCAGACGGTCGCAGTAGCGGATGAAACTGGCGCGCGCCGCAGCGTCGCCGGTGCGCATCGCCGCAATGATGTCCGGCGCCGCCAGCGCGCCGCCGCGGTGCGCGGCATGGTCGGCGGCGAACGCCGGGCCGCTGAGCCAGGTTTCGATGCAACCATGCTGCCCGCACCAGCACGCCGGCCCGGGCGATTCGCCCCAGGCGGCAGCCAGACGCGGCCAGGGCAGCGGGTTGTGCCCCCATTCCCCGGCGATGGCGTTTGCTCCCAGCCAGTCGTTGCCGTCGATGGCGATGCCGGCGCCGGTGCCGAGAATGGCGGCAAACACCACCCGAGCGCCCTGCCCGGCGCCGTCGACCGCCTCGCTGATGGCCAGGCAGTTGGCGTCGTTGTGCAGCCGCACCGGGCGCGACAGCCGCTGCTCCAAATCGCGCTGCAGCGGCCGGCCGTTGAGCGCAGTAGAGTTGGCGTTGCGTATCAGCCCGCTGCGCGGCGACACCGAGCCGGGAATCGCCACACCCAGCGGCAGACGGCGGCCCAGCGCGGCGTCGGCCTGTTCGACCAGCGTGGCGATCGCCTCGATGGTCGCCGCGTAGTCGCGTTGCGGCGTGGCGCGGCGCCGGCGGAGCAAAAAGCCACCGCTTGCGTCGAGCACGGCGACCTCGATTTTGGTGCCACCCAGATCGACACCGAGCAGCGGCTGGTCAACCATCGCCCAGCAACGCGAGCAAACCGGCTTCGTCGATCACCGCCACGCCGAGTTCCTGCGCCTTGGCCAGCTTGCTTCCGGCCTCGGTGCCGGCGACGACGTAATCGGTTTTTTTCGACACCGACCCCGCCACCTTGCCGCCAGCGGCTTCGATGCGTTCTTTGGCCTGCTCCCGGCTCATGTGCGGCAAGGTGCCGGTGAGCACCAAGGTCTTGCCTGTCAGCGGCCCGGCGGTCGCAACCGAGCCGACCTCGTCCCAGTGCACGCCGCGCTCGCGCAACTGCGCGAGCACTTCGCGGTTGTGCGGCTGGTCGAAAAACGTGCGGATGCTCTGCGCCACCACCGGCCCGATGTCGCTGACTTGCAGCAGCGCATCGACCGGAGCCTGCACGATCGCATCCAGACTGCCGAAATGCCGCGCCAGATCCTTTGCCGTGGCCTCGCCGACGTGGCGGATGCCCAGCGCGTAGAGAAAGCGCGCCAGGGTCGTCGATTTGCTGCGTTCGATCGCGGCGAGCAGGTTGCCCGCGCTTTTCTCGGCCATGCGGTCGAGCGCGGCCAACACTGGCTGGTCGAGCTGGTACAAATCGGCGACGGTACGCACCAGGCCGCCGTCGACGAGCTGATCGACCAGCTTTTCTCCCAGCCCTTCGATGTCCATCGCCCGCCGGCTGGCATAGTGCAGGATGGCTTGTTTGCGCTGCGCCGGGCAATACAGCCCGCCGGTGCAACGCCAGTCGGCTTCGCCCGGTTCGCGCACGATGGCCGAGCCGCATACCGGGCAGCGTCCGCCGAGTAGTCTGTACAAATCGAAGGGCTCACCAGCGTCGGCGGGGCGGCGGTCGCGCTCGACGGCGACCACTTCGGGAATGACGTCGCCGGCACGGCGCACGATCACCGTATCGCCCACACGCACGTCCTTGCGCCGCACTTCGTCTTCGTTGTGCAGCGTGGCGTTGGTCACGGTCACGCCGCCGACGAAAACCGGCTCGAGCTTGGCCACCGGGGTGAGCTTGCCGGTGCGACCGACCTGGATGTCGATCGCCAGCACACGGGTGCTGCGTTCTTGCGCCGGGTATTTGTGCGCCACCGCCCATACCGGCTCGCGGTTGCGAAACCCCAACTGCGCCTGCAGCGCCAGGCTGTCGACCTTGTAGACCACGCCGTCGATGTCGAACGGCAGTTTGTCGCGTTCGGCGGCGATGCGGGCGTGGAACTCGATCAGCGTCTGCGCCCCCGGGCCAGCCACGCGCTGCTTGGCCACCGGCAGGCCAAAGGCTTCGAAGGCATCGAGCATGCCGTGCTGCGTCTGCGGCTGGCCGGACCAGCCGACGATTTCCCCCCAGCCGTAAGCGTAGAAATGCAGCGGCCGCTGCGCCGCCAGTTGCGGGTCGAGCTGGCGGATGCTGCCGGCTGCGCCGTTGCGCGGGTTGACCAGCGTGGGCAGGCCGCGAGCGCGTTGCCGCGCGTTGTACCGTTCGAAGTCGGCACGGTGCATCAGCACTTCGCCGCGCACTTCGAGCACGGCCGGCGGTGCGTCGCTGCGCAGCCGCAGCGCAACGCTACGGATGGTGCGCACATTCTGCGTCACGTCTTCGCCGGTTTCGCCGTCGCCGCGCGTGCTCGCCTGCACCAGCACACCGCGCTCGTAACGCAAGCTGATGGCCAGGCCGTCGAATTTCAGTTCGGCGTCGTAGATCACCGGCGGGTCGTGCGGGCCCAGGCCGAGTTTGTTGCGCACCCGCTGGTCGAAGGCGATCGCCCCTTGTGGCGTGGTGTCGGTCTCGGTCTGGATCGACAGCATCGGCACGCGGTGACGTACGGGGGCGAATTCCGGCAGCGGCGCGCCGCCGACGCGCTGCGTCGGCGAGTCGGCGGTGCGCAACTCCGGGTGTGCGGCCTCGAGCTCCTGCAACTCTCGGAACAGCCGGTCATAGTCCTCGTCGGATACCAAAGGCGCGTCGAGCACGTAATAGGCGTGGTCGAGCCGCTGGATTTCGGCGCGCAACGCCGCGGCGCGGGCCTGCAGGGAAGCGGGAGTTGCCATCGCCGGCATCAGGAAAACAAGCGCTGCGCCGCCGATGATCCCGCGGGCAGGCCGTGTTGGTCCAGTACTTGATACAGCCGGTCGAGCTGTTTTTCGATGTGGTCGAGAGCGGCGTCGGACAAGGGAGCGTTGTTGTCATCGACCACCGCGGCGTCGAGAGCCTGCGCCAGTTCGCGCGCGGCCTGACGCATGCGCGAAAACGGCTTGAGCGCCATCGGCGCTTGCGGCACTTCGAGCAGCAGGGTGGCATGGCTGACGGCAGCGGCGTTGTCCGCCAGATCGGCACGGGCATCGAACTGCAGATGCACCAGCGGCGCCGGCGGCTGCTCGACGTCTTGGTACAGCAGCACCATGCGTCCGGCCTCGGCACCGGCGACGAAGCCCACGGCCTGCGCGCGCTGCCGCAGGTAATCGACTTCCCACGGGACGCTGCGAGCGCGCAGGGTGATGGAGAGCTGGGCGTCGTTGGCGCTGGCAAAGGTGTCGAGCTCGCGCGCCTGCTCCAGCGCCTCGGCCATGTCAGGCAAATCGGGCTGGACGCCCAGCGCCTCGCCGAGCTCGTGGCATTTGGCGATGAATTCGGAAAACTCGATGGCGTTGATCGGCCCGCTGCGGTTGCTCAACTGCACAGCGGCCTGGAGTTCGGCATAGCTGTGCTGCGGCTGCAGCGGCTCCCACTGACCGGTAGCGGCGTTGCGGCCTTCGAACAGCATGCGCTTGGCGCCGGCGCGCGCGGCTTTGGGCAGCCGCGGCAACAACACGCCACCCGCGCGCGCGGGTTCGAGCACGAAGCTGGCGATGGCGTCGATCAGCGGATCGATCTGCAGCGGCAGCAACCGTGGCCGCGGCGCCGCCTCGGCCGCAGACAGTGCCGGCTCGACCGCCACGCCGTCAGCGGCCAAGCCTTCCAGCCCGCCAGGCTCGACCGGCTCGGCTCGCGCCGGGTCTTTCGCCTGCACGGCCTGACGCTGGCGACGGAATTTGCCCGACTGCCAGGCGTTGTAGGCGACGACCGCGGCAATGATCACCGCGCCGATGACGATGAGGGCGATTTGCAACTGTCCCATGCAGGAATCCTTAGGTGAAGGTGCGGCGGCTAGGCGGCTTGGGCAAAGCGTAGCGCCGCGTCCATTTCCACGGCAACGGTGCGCGACACGCCCTGCTCTTGCATGGTCACGCCGATGAGCTGGTCGGCCATTTCCATGGCGATTTTGTTGTGCGAGATGAACAGAAACTGCGTCGTTGCCGCCATGTCCTTGACCAGACGGGCGAAGCGCTCGGTGTTGGCGTCGTCCAACGGCGCGTCCACCTCGTCGAGCAGGCAGAACGGCGCCGGGTTGAGCTGAAAAATGGCGAACACCAAGGCAATGGCCACCAGCGCCTTTTCGCCGCCGGACAGCAGGTGGATCGAGCTGTTTTTCTTTCCCGGCGGCTGCGCCATGACCTGCACCCCGGCGTCGAGAATCTCCTCGCCGGTGACGATCAGCCGCGCCGTGCCGCCGCCGAACAGCAGCGGAAACATGCGGCCGAAGTGGTCGTTGATCTGGGTGAAGGTGCTGGCCAGCAGTTCGCGCGTCTCGGCGTCGATTTTGCGGATCGCATCTTCCAGCGTGGTGATGGCGGTTTGCAAATCGTCGTGTTGCGCGTCGAGGAATTGCTTGCGCTGGCGTGCCTGGCCGAGTTCGTCCAGCGCGGCGAGGTTGACCGCGCCGAGCGCGGCGATATCGCGTTGCAGCCGCTCGTGTTCGCGCGTCAGCGCCGCTGTCTGCGCGTCGGTGGGCAGACTCTGGCGCAAGGCATCGACGTCGGCCTGCGCCTGCGCAAGTTGCTGCTCGAACTGCTCGGCCTGTAGGCGCCACTCCTGCTCTTTGAGCTGCAACTCGGTGATGCGCTGGCGCAGCGGCTCGACATCGCGCTCCAGCCGCAGGCGGGCCTCGTCGTGCTGGCGCAGTTGCTGCGCCAGATCGTCCGCCGCGCTGCGCCGCGCCGCCAGCGCGGCCTGCGTCGCGTCGAGCTCGGCCAGCGCCGCGTGCAGCCCCGACTGCGCCGCATCTGCACTCAAGCGCGACAGCTCGTCTTGCGCCACCTGCTGCGCCTGGGTCTGACGGGCGATCTGTTCCTGCGCCGTTTGCGCCTGGCGCTGCAGCTCGGCCAGTCGCTGCTGCAGGCTGCGCACGGCGTACTGCGCCTCGGCAGCCTGCGCGTCGAGCTGGCGCTGCAGCGCCCGGGCGTCGGCCAGCGCCTGCTGCGCGGCGAGCACCTCGGTTTCCAGGTCGGCGTGCGCCTGTTGTTGCTCGGCCAGCCGGGCATCGAGCGTCTCGAAGCGTTCCTCGCTCTGCGCCTGCTGCGCCTGCAGCTCGTCGAGCTGGGCGTCGACGTCGGCCAGATCGGCGGCGAGCTGGGCGTGCCGTGCCGCGCTGTGCTGCGCTTGCTGCGTGAGCTTGAGCAACTCCACCTGGGTCGCGTGCAATTGCTGCGTGTCGAGCTGTTGACGGCGCTGCAGGGCGGCGAGCTGCTGTTGCGCCTGCGTCAACGCAGCGTCGCGCTGCTGCAGTTCGCTGCGGCTTTGTTCGGCGATGAGCTGTTCGGCTTTGACCTGCCGCTGCAGATTGCCGATGTCTTGTTGCCGCGCCAGCACGCCCGACTGCTCGGAGTCCGGCGCGTAAAAACTCACGCTGCGCGCAGCGACGACGTGGCCTTCGGCGGTCACCAGCAGCGCGTGCGGCGGCAGGTCGGCGCGCAGCGCCAGCGCCTGCTGCAGCGAAGGCACGAGGAACGCTGCACCCAGCCAGTCGTCGAGCAGCGCGGCGGTTGCAGCATCGCCGCAGCGCACGGCATCGCGCAGGCGGCGGCAGCCGTCGACAGCCGCATCCGGCGTTGCCGCCGCGGCGCCTGCGGTGGAGTAAAACGCCAGTTTGGCCGGCGGCGGGTCGTGGGCAAACCCTGCAGCACGTTCGAGCTGCTGCAACTCCAGCCCCGCCAGACGCTCGCGCAGCACCGCTTCGAGCGCGGTTTCCACCCCGGTTTCCACCTGCAGCCGCGTCCACAACTGCGGCAGCGCGTCCAGGCCGTGTCGGGCCAGCCACGGGCGCAGCTTGCCTTCGCTGAGCACCCGCTCCTGCAGCGCCTGCAGCGCGGCCAGCTTGGCGCTGGTGGCCGCCAGCTGCGCCGCGGCGCTTTGCTGTGCCTGTAGCGCCTGCTGCCGCGCGAGTTCGAGTTCGGGAATGGCGTGTTCGAGCGCCTCGCGTTGCGCCGCGCTCACTGCCTGTTCCTCCTGCAGCGTGCGTTGCTGTTGCTGCAGATCGGCCAGACGCAGACTGTCCGGGGCGACGACGCTGCGCTGCTCGGCGCGCAGCCGTTCGCCACGCTGGCGCAACTGTCCGATTTGCTGCGCGATGCTGCGCTGCTGCGCGGCTTCGGCCTGCAGCGCCTGTTGCGCCGCGGCGGCGTGCGCGCGTTCGTCCGCGGCGCGCAACTGCGCCTGGCTCAACGCCGCCTCCAGCGCCGGCAGGCGCTCGCCCTGCTCCTGCGCGCGGGCTTGTGCCACTTCGGACTGCACCTGCGCGTCGGCCAGCCGCTGCGCCGCCTCGCGCCCCTGCTCTGCCGCGGCGGCCAGACGCTGCTGCCACTCGGCCTGTTGCGCGGCGACGGCCTGCAACGCCGCCTGCGCCCGCTGCCGGGCGTCGTGGACGAAGCGGATTTCCGCCTCCAACTGGCTGACGCGCGATTGCGCCGCGTAAAACGCCGCCTGTGCGCGGTTGAGCGCGTCGTTGCTGGCGAACTGTGCCTGACGCAGCTCTTCGATCGCAGCCTCGACGGCGCGCAGCTCGGCCAGACGCGCGTCCAGCGCGGTCATCGCCTGGCCGCCGGCTTGCGCGACCTGCTGGCGCCGGGCATGCGCCTCGTCGCGGCGCAGCAGCCACACCTGCTGCTGCACCAGCTGCGCCTGCGCCTGCAGCGCCTGGTAGCGGCTGGCGACCTGCGCCTGTTGCTCCAGGTGTTCGAGCTGGCTGCCGAGTTCGCGCAAAATGTCTTGCACCCGGGTGAGGTTTTCGCGTGTGTCCTGCAAACGGCTCTCGGTTTCGCGCCGACGCTCTTTGTACCGCGACACGCCGGCGGCCTCTTCGAGCATCAGCCGCAGATCTTCCGGGCGCGATTCCAAGATGCGGGTGATGGTGCCCTGGCTGATGATGGCGTAGGAGCGCGGCCCCAGCCCGGTGCCGAGGAACACGTCCTGCACGTCGCGGCGGCGCACCACCTGGTTGTTGATGAAATAGCTCGACGCGCCGTCGCGAGTGAGCACACGCTTGATCGCCAGTTCGCTGAACTGCCCCCACTGCCCGCCGATGCGGCGGTCGCTGTTGTCGAACACCATTTCGACGCTGCAACGGCTGGCGGGCTTGCGCTGTGTGCTGCCGTTGAAAATCACGTCCTGCATCGATTCGCCGCGCAGCTCGCTGGCCTTGCTCTCGCCCAGCACCCAGCGCACGGCGTCGATCACGTTCGACTTGCCGCATCCGTTGGGGCCGACGATGCCGCTGATGCGGCCGGGAAAAGGCAGCGTCACCGGGTCGGCAAACGACTTGAACCCGGCCAGCCGCAGCGAAGTCAAACGCATCAGATAACTGCAACCCTATGATTTATAAGGCATATTGAACACATTGCCCAGATGGCAATCATACCATCGGCTTGGCACCATGCCGCGCGAGCCGGCACCGCCGCGCCTATCATCGGCGGCATGAAACCCGCCCAGATCATCACCCTGTTCGAGCGCTTTGCCGCTGCCAACCCGCATCCGCGCAGCGAACTGCAGTACTCCACACCGTTCGAGTTGCTCGTGGCCGTGGTGCTGTCGGCACAAGCCACCGATGCCAGCGTGAACAAAGCCACCGCGGCGCTCTTTGCCCGCGCCAACACGCCGCAGGCGCTGCTCGAACTCGGCGAGGATGGCCTCAAGAGCTACATCCGTACCATCGGCCTGTATCAGACCAAGGCGAAAAACCTCATCGCCACCAGCCGCATCCTGCTCGAACGCTACGGCGGCCAAGTGCCCGACAGCCGCCAGGCGCTGGAGTCGCTGCCGGGAGTCGGGCGCAAGACGGCCAATGTGGTGCTCAACATGGCCTTCGGCCAGCCGACCATCGCGGTAGACACGCATATTTTCCGTGTCGCCAACCGCCTGGGGCTGGCCAAGGGCAAAACCCCGCTGGAAGTGGAAAAGCAGCTCGAAACGGTCGTACCGCCACGGTTTCGCCACGACGCGCACCACTGGTTGGTTTTGCATGGACGCTATGTCTGCAAGGCCCGCAAACCGGAATGCTGGCGTTGCAACGTCGCCGACCTGTGCGCCTATACGCCCAAAACGACAGCGCCACGATGAACCGCCGCGCCGCGCTCACCGCCTGCGCCGCGGCAGTGACCCTGCCGTGGGCGCCGCTGGTGCGGGCCGCGCCGTTGCAAGTCACCGACGACAGCGGCCACCGCGTCGTGTTGCCCGCGCCGGCGCGGCGCATCGTCGCGTTGTCGCCGCAATTGCTCGAACTCTGCGCAGCAGCCGGCGCGAGCCGGCAGGTGGTCGGCACCATCCGGGGTGCTGCTGACGTGCGCTGGGCGCGCAAACTGCCCATCGTCGGCGACGCGTTCGCGCTCAACCTGGAAGCCATCGCGCTGCTCAAGCCCGATCTCATCCTCGCCTGGCAATCGGGCACGCCGCCGCGCGACGTCGCCCGGCTGCAAGCGCTGGGCATTCCGGTGTATTGGAGCCAGGCCAATACCTTCGAGGCGCTGGCGGCGACGGTGCAACGCATCGGCGTGTTGGCCGGCACCGTCCCTGCTGCGACCCGCTGGGTGCGCGATTTCGACCAGCGGCTGACCGCGCTGCGCCAGCGTTATGCCGCGCAGCGCCCCGCGGTGCGAGTGTTTTATCAGGTTTGGAGCCGACCGCTGATCACCGTCGGCGGCCCGCAGCTCATCACCCAGGCGATCACGCTATGCGGCGGGCGCAATGTGTTTGGCGCGCTGGCCGTGCTGTCCCCCAGTGTCAGCGTCGAAGCCGTGGTGCAGGCCGACCCGCAGCTCATCGTCGCCTCTGGGCCGCGCACCGCTGCCTGGCTGCAGGAATGGCAAAGGTTCACGCAAATCAGCGCGGTGCGGCACCACCAGCTCGTCGCCCTCCCCGGCGACACGCTGTCGCGCATGGGGGTGGACGTGCTCGACGGCGTGCAGCAACTGTGCAGCGCGCTGGCCACGGCGCGCAAGCAACTGCGCCAGAGCGCGGAAAAACCGTAAAACTGCACAAAATGGCAGACTGAACGTCGATCTCTGCACAATTCGTCGGCAAGCCGCCGTCCTCGTGCCAGTGCTGATCGGTTCGGCACCGCCGCGACAAACCGCCACCGCCCCCGTTTGGCGGGATTGCCCGGCGCGTCGGGCCTGCGCATCATGCGCCCATGTGCATTCGCCACTCCATGACCGCGGCAGGGGCCGCTGGCGCCCCGTCCTCCAGCCCGCCCGCAGCGCAGCGCAACGCGGCCGCAGCCGAGCTGCCGGCAAGCCCGCCGCGAGTGGATTGGTGCGCCTGCGACGACGTGGCACAGGCTGCGCCGTCGCTGCCGGCTCAAGGGGATGTCCACGTCTGGGCGTGCGATTTGCATCACATGCCGGCAGGCGGCGCCGCCTGGCTCGATGCCGACGAACAGCAGCGGGCGCAGCGTTTGCAGCACGCCGTGCACCGCCGGCGTTTCATCGCCGCACATGCCTGGATGCGCCGCATCCTCGGTCTGTACCTGCGCCAGCCGCCGCAAACCCTGCGCTGGGCCGCCGGCCCGCTGGGCAAGCCCGAACTCGCTGGCGCAGCACCAGTTCCGCAGCTGCGCTTCAACCTCAGCCACAGCCAGGACATGGCGCTGCTGGGGGTGAGCCGCACGGCGGCGGTCGGCATTGACATCGAGGCCATCCGCCCCGGTCTGGCCGACGCGGCGCTCCTCTGCGCCGTCCTCACCACCAGCGAACGCGAGGCGCTGCTGCGCCTGCCCGCTAGCGAGCATGACACGGTGTTTTGCGGCTGCTGGACGCGTAAAGAGGCGTGGCTGAAAGCCCTCGGGCTCGGGCTGAGCATCGAGCCCGGCGCGCTGCACGTCGGCCTGGCGGCAACCTGCCAGCGCGTAGCCTGGCCCGGCTTACCAGACGTGTTGACGCTCACGCCCTTGCCCGCGCCTGCCGGACATGCCGCAGCACTGGCGGTCCAAGGCAGGCTGCGACACGTGGTGCAATACGACACCACCGGGCTGACGCAGGTGCAGCCATGACGCCGGTACGCTTGATCAACGGGCAGCGTGAACTCGTTGCGCTCTACCACGAGCCTGCGGCCTACGCTCCCGAACGGCGCCATGCCGTGCTGCTGTGCAATCCTTTCGGCCAGGAGGCCATCCGCGCGCACCGTCTGTACCGCGTCATGGCCGACCGGCTGGCGGCTGCTGGATTTGCCGTGCTGCGTTTCGACTACTACGGCAGCGGCGATTCCGCCGGAGACGATGACGCTTGGGACGTGGAGGGCAGCATCGGCGACGCCGGAGTCGCGTTGGACGAACTGCTGCGCCGCAGCCATGCCCAGCGCTGGTCGGCCGCCGGACTGCGGCTCGGGGCGTCGATTGCGCTGCAGACGGCACGGCTGGCGTCGCGGCCAGCGGCGAATCTGCTGCTCATCGACCCCGTGCTCGACGGCCGCGCCTATCTTGCCGCGCTCGCCGCAGCCAACCTCGAAGCACTCAACCGGGCTTACGGCCCGCGCTGGCCGGCCTGCGCACGGCTGCGCCGGGCGATGCTGCCGCAAGCAGACGACGAAGCCCTCGGTTTCGCCCTGAGCGCAGACTGCCGCGCGCAAATCGAGCGCATGACCGCGGCGTGGCTGCTGCCGCTGCCGGCGCAGCGCGTCAGCCTGCTCGTACCCGACGCCGCAGCTGCCCGCCGGCAACTGGCCCAGGCCGGGGTAGAGCACGCCGCCGGCGTCAGTGTGGCCGACAGCCAGGCGCGCATCGACTGGGCCACAGACAGCGCCGCGGCAACGGCGATCGTGCCGATGCACTGGATCAACCGCCTGCTCGATCTTCTCGGCCAGCCTGCGTATGCGTGAAACCACCCTCACTTTCGGTCTGCACGACGCCCTGCTCGGCACGGTGTCGTTCGCCGCCAGCGCTGGCGGCGCGACGGCGCCGTGGGGCGTGCTGCTGTTCAACGCCGGGGTCATCCACCGCGTCGGCGCGCATCGCACCAATGTCAAACTCGCCCGCCTGCTGGCCGCGCAAGGCATCGCCGCGCTGCGCTTCGACCTGCATGGCATGGGCGACAGCCAGCGCGCAGATGGCAGCCTGTCGTACAAAGAACAGGTCGTCGCCGATCTGCGCGCGGCGATGGACGCGCTGCAGAGCAACACCGGCGTGCAACGCTTCGCCCTCGTCGGTTTCTGCTCGGGTGCCCTGCCGAGCTACTGGGCGGCGCAGGCCGATCCTCGTGTCAGCGCCATCGTCTTGTACGACGCGTTTTCCTACCGGACGCTGCGCAGCGTGCTGCGCTCCCTGGGGATGCGGCTGCGGCGTCATGGCATGGGCCCGCGGGCCTGGAGCGCCTGGCTGCGCGCGGCACTGCGCGGTGCCCACGCCGCGCTGCACCAGGCCGGCAAGACGTTGGCGACTTGGCGAGCGGTTGCTTCGCCGCAAACGTCCGACGACGGCTTGGCGTCCGATGCGCGCATCGACCGGCTGGAACTCGGCAAAAACCTGCTCGCGCTGGCGCAGCGGGGCACCGGGGTGATGGTGCTGAGCGCCGGCACCGACTTCAGCGCCGTCAACTACGCCGGGCAGTTGCGCCAGGCGCTGGGACTGCAACGACAGCACCATCAGCGACTGATCTTCGCCCACCTGCCCGACGTCGATCACGCCGTGACCACCCGCGCTGCACAACAGCAATGGCTGAGCTGTGTACGCGACGGCCTGTTGCGGCTCGCGCCATCCGCCGCCCAGGCGACATCGCCATGACCGCCACCGTGTTGTTCTGGGCCGCCGCCCTGTTCATCGCCTATACCTACTTCGGCTACCCGCTGCTCATCGCTGCGCTGGCCAGCCGCCGCCCCCTGCCGTCTTGCCCACTGCTCGACGATGCCGCGCTGCCGCGCGTGACCATCGTCATGGCGGCGTACAACGAAGCCCAACGTCTGCCGGCGAAAATCGCCAACCTGCGCGCGCTCGACTACCCGCAGGACAAGGTGGACATCGTCGTCGTCTCCGACGGCAGCGATGACGGCAGCCTCGACGTGCTGCGCGCCTTGGGCGGGGTGCATGTGCTCGGCTACGCACAACGCCAGGGCAAGGCAGTGGCGCTCAACCTGGCACTTGCTGCGGTGCCGACCGAGTTCGTCGTGTTCTGCGACGTGCGCCAGGAGTTGGCGCCGCAGGCGGTGCGCCGGCTGATTTCCGATTTTTGCGATCCCGCCGTCGGCGCGGTCAGCGGTGAGCTGGTGCATCGCCCCAGCGACACGCACACCGGGCAGCACATCGGCCTGTACTGGCGGTATGAAAAAGCCATCCGCAAGGCCGAAAGCCGGTTTCACTCCACGGTGGGCGCCACCGGCGCGCTGTACGCCATCCGCACGCGCGACTTCTCCCCTCTGGCCCCGGACACCATCCTGGACGATTTTGAAATTCCCATGCGCATCACCCGCAGCGGCAAGCGCACCCTGCTCGAACCGCAGGCACTGGTCTACGACGTGCTCCAGCGCGAATCGGCAGCAGAAAAAAAACGCAAGATCCGCACCCTCAGCGGCAACTTCCAGACGTTTTCGCGAAATTTTTGGCTGTTCAGCCCGGCGCAGAACCCGGTATGGTTGCAATTCGTGTCGCACAAGGTCTTCCGCTTGCTCGTGCCCTATGCCCTGCTCATCACCTTGTTCAGCAGCGCGCTGCTCACCGCGCCGCTGTACCGCCTGGCGCTACTGCTGCAGCTCGGCTTTTACCTGCTGGCTGCCACAGGGCGCTGGCTGCCGGCGGCACGGCGCAACCGCTGGGTGAGCTTCGCCGAGGTATTTTTCGACATGAACGCTGCGGCCATCATCGCCCTGCTGACCTACGTATCTGGGCGGGCCAGCGCCAAGTGGGAAAAAACATGAAACGGCTGAGCATTTTGATGTACCACGCGCTCTACGCCGACGACACCCAGCGATTGGCGATCGACGCCGCCGACCGGCCTTATGCCATCTCCGCGCAAACTTTCGCCCGCCAACTCGATCTGCTGCGGCGACACGGCATTCCCGTGGTCCACCCTGATGTGCTCGAACGGCCCGGGACGACACTGCCCGGTGGTGTACTGCTCACGTTCGACGACGGTCACGCCAGCAACGCCGACATCGCCCTGCCGCTGCTCGAACAGCGCGGCTTGAGCGCGCTGTTTTTCATCACCACGGGCTTCATCGGCCGGCGTCCCGGCTTTTGCCAGTGGGACGACGTGCGAGCGCTGGCGCGGCGCGGCATGGTCGTCGGCGGCCATGGCCACAGCCACTGCTTTCTCAGCGATCTGCCCGCCGATGCGCTGCACGCCGAACTGGAGCAATCGCGCACCCTGCTGCAACAGGAGTTGCAGAGCGAGGTGCGGCAGATGTCGTTTCCCGGCGGGCGTTACGACGCGCGCAGCCTGCGCGCTGCCGTCCAGACCGGGTTCGTCGTGCTCCACGGCTCGGACACCGGCGTGCTGGCGGCCGGCTCCCCGCTGCCCACCGCGCCGCTGCCACGGCTGGCGGTGCGCGCCGCCACGTCGGACACGGCGTTCTTGGCCATGGCCACGGCCAGTGCGGGCCACCTGCTGCGCGCGCAAGCGGCGGCCACGGCCAAGACCTGGGCCAAACGCCTGCTCGGCAGCCAGCGCTACCACCGTCTTTACACCCGTCTGAAAGGCGCGCCGACGCAGCAACCATGAGCATCACCACTCCTCACCCGCGGCAAAAACCCGGAGTCGTCAGCAACCGGCGTGTCACCGCGGCTGCCCCGGCCGTGGCGGCAACGGACGACCCGGATTGGGCCGGCAGCCAACTGCGCGCGGTGTTGCGCCTGCTCACCGTTCCTGCGGTTTACGTGCTGGCCATCATCGTGTTCAAGATTCACCCTGGAAAAATCGGGCTCTACGGCTTTGCCGCGGTTTTTGGCACGCTGGTATTGCTCGAACTGCGCAAAGGCCCGGAAATCTTGCTCGCGCTGGTGGTGATTTATTACCCCTTGAGCCGGCTTTATCCCGTTTTGCTCGCCCCAGGGGTCAACGGCACGAACTTGTTGGAATTGTTTTTGATCGTCGTCTGGGTTTCTCTGGCGATCAAACACAAAAAAAAGTTGTTTGCGTCATTGCCGTTCACCCGGCTGATCGGATGGTGGTTTTTGTTGAGCCTGATCTCGGTGTTTACCGCCATCTTTCACATCGGCTTGCATCCTTTCATTTGGAATGATCTGCTATCGGTGCGCGCGTTTTTCGACCAATTCATCGTGTTCTTTCTCGTGGTGAATCTCATCCAGGATAGAAACATGGCACGGCGGCTGATGATCTACCTCATGTTCTCTGCCACGATCATTTTCCTCTATGGCTTTCAGGAGTGGCTGTTCACGCGAGGGGCAAGCAGTATCGAAAAATCACGGCTGCTCGGGCCGATCGGCCAGCCCAACGAATTCGCAGCGCAAACCATTTATGCCCTCGCTCCGCTGATGGCTTATGGCGCCTATTATTTTCCGCGCTGGAAGTCACTGCGCCTTGCTCCGGTGCTGCTCATCGGCCTGCGGGTTTTGCTTGCCGCATTCTCCCGCGGCGCCTATTTGGCGTTTGCGATGGAATTGTTCACGCTGTCGTTCGTGAAAAGTAAAAAATTCTTCGTCCTCGTTTTGCTGGTGATCGGGTCGATTTATTTTTTCATCCCGTCGCTGGTGCCCAATTCGATGAAGGCGCGGGTGGCGCAGACGTATGAAGACCACGAGGCGGGGTCGACGATCGACAAAAGCGCCGATTCGCGTTTTCTGCTGTGGAATGCTGCGATTCAAATGAGCCAGGAGTCGCCGATTTTCGGTAAAGGTTTCGATCAGTTTCATCGCCTGGTGCCGAGCTATGTTCCGGGTTTTTACGACGGTTCGACCGGTGATGCGACGGATAACCAGAATATGTTCCTCTACGCCGCGTCGAATATGGGAGTGCCGAATTTGATCGTCTTTGTTCTCATCCTTGCAGCCCTGGTGTGGCGTGGTTGGGCGCTGTACCGCAAGTCCACGCTGGACATCGATCGCATCGTCGGCCTGAGCGCGGTGACGCTGGTGGCCGGCCTCGTCGGGGTGAATATGTTCGGCACACACGTCATCGACACCGCGGTGGATGTGTTTGTGTGGATCACCATTGCCGTGGTGGCGCATTTGCTGCCGGCGCCCCAACCAGCGCAGCCCGCCGTGATGGAGCATCGACATGCCGCGCCGCGTTGACCCTGTTCCGCTGATCGTCCACATGATCGACGAATTGCCGCGTGATGGTGCGGAAATGCTGCTGGTCGATCTGATGCGTCTGCGCCTGCCCGGCTGCCGCTACGCCGTGGCCTGCCTCGTCCGCGGCGGACCGTTGGAACAGGACTTTGCCCGGCTCGGTGTTCCGGTGAAAATTTTCGGCCGGCGCAGCAAATTCGACATCGGCCTGGTCTGGCGCCTGGCCGCCTGGCTGCGACAGCAAAACGCGGCCATCGTGCACACGCACCTGTTCACCGCAGACACGTACGGCCGGCTGGCGGCGCGGCTGGCGGGAGTTCCCGCGGTGTTCTCCACGGTGCACAACATCGCCAATCCATGGAAAGGCGCCGGGCGCAAGGCCATCGACCGCCTGTTCGCCCGGCTGAGCACCAAGGTCATCGGCTGCAGCGAGGAAGTGACGCAAACCCTGGCCACACGCGACGGCATTCCATCCGCCAAACTCGTGTCCATCCCCAACGGCATCGATTTACAAAGGTTTTCCAGTTTTTCCGGCGAAGGCGTGCGTGAGGAGTTTGGCCTGCCGGCGCAACAGCCGCTCGTGGGCATCGTCGGCAGGCTCCACGCGCAAAAGGCGCATGCCGATCTGCTGCGCGCTCTGGCGCGGTTGCCGCAGGCGCGCACCGGGCAGTTGAGCTGTCTGATCGTCGGCACCGGCGAATTGCTCGACCGTCTGCGCCAGCAGGTCGCCGAGCTCGGTCTGCAGCGCTGCGTGGTATTCACCGGCATGCGCACCGACGTTCCCCGGCTGGTCGCGGCGCTCGACGTGTTCATTCTGTCCTCGCACTGGGAGGGACTGCCCATCGCCTTGCTCGAAGCCATGGCCAGCGCCAAAGCCGTGCTGTGTACGCGTGTGGGCGGGATTGCGGACGTGGTCGCCGATGGCGACAACGGCCTGCTCGTCGATGCCGGTGATGTGCAGGGGATGGCGCAACGGCTGCAGACCCTGCTGGATGACGCCGCGCTGCGTCAGCGCCTGGGGCGACAAGCGCGGCAGACGGTGATCGCCCGGTTCGACGTCTCGCGGACCGCGACGGCATACAACCTGCTGCACAGCCAGGCGCTGGGACTGCCCGCCGGCGGCGGCCCGCAGCGAGTTGCGGCGAAGTAAAGAAAGACCATGCGCCGACTGCTCGCCACTGCCCTGTTGCCGTACGCCGCGCTGCAAAACGTCTGGCGCCCCGGCTTGCGGATTCTCATGTACCACCGCGTGGCCCAGTTGCCGGCGTACGACCAGCTCACCGTCTCACCGCAGCGCTTTGCACAGCAGATGCAAGAACTGGCGCGGCACCAAGTCGTCAGCCTCGACGACGGTTTACGCGCCCTGCAGTCGGGCCGCATCCGCCAGCCGCTATACGCCGTGACGTTCGACGACGGCTACCTCGACAATCTCACCGAAGCGTTGCCGATTTTGCAACGTTACCGGATTCCGGCCACCATCTTCGTCACCACGCGGTTTTGCGACCAGGTGCTGAGCCATCCACGTTATGGCCCGACGTCGCGGCGCCTGCACCTCAATTGGGACGAAGTGACCGCGCTGGCGCGCACTGCGGGCATCACCATCGGCTCACACACCCTCACCCATCCCTATCTGCCGACGATCGACGACGCCGCGGCAGCGCAGGAGATCCACGACAGCCGGGCGCAGATCGCCGCGCGCGTGCAGCAGGCGGTGGCGTATTTCTGCTATCCGTCGGGCGATTTGTCCGCGCGTGAGCTGCTGCTGGTGAGGCAGGCGGGATATGCCGCTGCGGTCAGCGTGGCCCCCGGGGTCAACCATCCCGGCACCGACCGCTATCAGCTGCGGCGCACCGAAATCACCGAACGCGACGACCTGCCGCAGTTCCGTCTCAAGCTCATCGGCGCGTTCGACCCCATTCACCGCATCCTGCATGCGCGGCGCACCCGGCGGTTTGCGCAACGCCATGCACAACCAGGCGCTTCGACACAGGCGACACCGTCATGAAAATCCTCTATCTGATGACCGAACCGTTTGGCATCGGCGGCGTGCAATCGGACGTACTCACCCTCACCGAGGACTTGCGTGCCAAGGGTCATTCGGTGTTCGTCGCCACCACGCAGGGCGTACTGCTGGCCGAGCTCATCGGCAAAGGAGCGATCCACGTGGACATCGATTTCCGCTTCCGCACCCCGCAGCAATTTGCCCGCGCGCTCAGGCAGTTGCGGCAGGTGGTGCGGCGCGAAGGCATCGAACTCGTCGCTCCGCAGTCGGTACGATCGTCGATGGTCGCCCACGCCGCGCTGCGCGTGCTGCCGTTTGCATACCGCGTCGCGGCCACGGCGCGGCGCGTGCCCATCGTCACCACCATCCACAACATCCACAACCCGAAAAATTTCAAATGGGCCGGCCGCATACTGCGCGCCAGCGCCGATTTCGTGATTTTCGAGTCGCATTACGAACGCAACCGCCTGCTCGCCCATGGCCTGCCGGCGCGACAGTCGGCGGTGATCCACAGCGGCATCGACCTGGAACGCTTCGCCACGGCCACGCGCACCGCAGAATTCGCCCGGCAGTACGGTCTGGTTCCTGGCGAGCACCTGGTGTTCGGCATCGTCGCGCGCTTGTCGGAAGAGAAAGGACATCACTATCTGATCGACGCCTTCGCCCGCGTCACGGCGCAACTACCGCACACCCGCTTGCTCATCGTCGGCGACGGGCCGTTGCTGCCGCAGACGCAGGCGCAAGTGGCCCGTTTGGGGTTGAACGAACGGGTGATTTTTGCCGGCATGCAACGGGACATCGCATCGCACCTGGCGTTGCTCGACGTATTCGTGCTGTCGTCCACGCGGGAGTCGTTCCCGCTGTCGGCACGCGAGGCCATGGCGGCCGGGCGCTGCGTGATCGCGCCGCGCATCGGCGGCTGCGGCGAAGTGGTCGAAGACGGGGTGACCGGCCTGCTGTTCAACGCAGCCGACGTCGACGATCTCGCGGCCAAAATGCTGACCCTCAGCGACCGCGCCAAGGTGGCCGCGATGGGAGCAGCCGGACGCCGCCGCGCCGAACGCCTGTTCTCCCGCCACGCCTGGGTCGACGGCGATGAGAAAATCTACCTCGACTGGGCGGGATTGCCGCCTCCCTCCTCGTCCGCGGTTTCGGTCGCGGTGCCAGCCCCGCATTGAAACTTTCGCTCGAATTACTGCTGTCTCCCGTCGGCCTGACCGCCTGCGGGCTCGCCGTGCTGTGCGTGCTCGTCAGCCTGCAACGCGGCCGCTGGGGTCTGCGCTGGTTCACTTATGCCTTGACAGCGCTGTTCGTCGCCAGCAGCACGCCGTTGGTCGCCAATGCCCTGCTCGGGGCGCTCGAACACCAGGCCACGCAAGACAAAATTTGCCCCCCGCCGCCGCCAGGCAGTTTGCTCGTCGTGCTCGCCGGCGGGATCAACGGCAATCCGCAGGATCCGCACGACTACCCCGCATTGCAGGCAGCCAGCCTGCGGCGACTGATCGCCGCCGTGCAACTCGCCAAACAAACGCCGCACGCCACGCTGCTCATCTCCGGGGGCTGGGGGCGCGCGGTGCGCGAGGCCGATCTCATGGCCGGGCTGGCGCGCAGCATGGGGTTTGCCGTCGACCGCATCGACATCGACCGCCAGTCGCGCACTACCTTGCAGACGGCGCAGAATGTACGCTTTCGAGTCCTGCAGTTCCCGCCGGACAAACGCTACCTCATCACCTCTGCAGACCACATGCCGCGGGCGCAAATGGCGTTTGCCCACGAGGGCCTGCGCATGTGCGCCTGGCCGGTGGACTACGAGGCGTTGCCGCTACAACCGCTGGAGATGCTCACGCCGCAGATCAGCGCGCTGGAAAAATCCACGCGCGTGCTGCACGAGCTGCTGGGAATGGTCTACTACAGGCTGGTGAAGTTTCAATAGCGCAAATCCACACCATGACGACCACAGAGCACTCCAACGTCGAACCGGCGGAAATCGACAAATTCAGCGCCCTGGCCCACCATTGGTGGGACGAACAGGGTGAGTTCCGCACCCTGCACCAGCTCAACCCGCACCGCCTGCAATGGATGCGCAGCCATGTCGATCTGCAGGACAAGGTGGTGCTGGACATCGGCTGCGGTGGCGGCCTCCTCGCCGAGGCAATGGCCAAAGCCGGCGCGCGCGTCACCGGCATCGACCTGGCCGACGCCTCGCTGCAAGTGGCCCGGCTACACGCGCTCGACTCGCATCTGGACATCGACTACCGGCTGGTCAGCGCAGAACGTCTGGCGCGCGAAGCCCCGGGCGCTTTCGACGTCATCACCTGCATGGAAATGCTCGAACACGTCCCCGAGCCGGTGTCGATCATCCGTGCCGCAGCTAGGATGCTGCGCCCGCACGGCTGGCTGTTCGTCTCCACCATCAACCGCAACCTCAAGGCCTACCTATTGGCCATCGTCGGCGCGGAATACCTGCTGCGCCTGCTGCCCAAGGGCACGCACGACTACGCCAAGTTCCTGCAGCCGTCAGAGCTCTGCGCCATGGCGCGCGATTGCGGCCTGGAAGCGGTCGACCTCGCCGGGGTGGAATACAACCCGCTGACCCAGCGTTTCCGTCTGACGGGAGACGCCAGCGTCAATTACCTCCTGGCGCTGCGCCACAGCCGCTGATGCCCACCGTCGCCCGCATCCGCGCCTGCCTGTTCGACCTCGACGGCACCCTGGCCGATACCGCCCCGGACCTCGCCGCCGCGCTCAACCGTGTCCGGGCCGACCACGCCCTGCCTGCGCTGCCGCTGAGCACCTTGCGGCCGATGGCCTCGCACGGTGCCCGCGGCTTGCTCGCCGTCGGGATGAACCTCACCCCCGAAGACCCTCGCTACCCCGCATGCAAAGACCAATTCCTGGCCTACTACCTCGCGGCGATTCACGTTCACACCACCTTGTTCGACGGCGTTGCCGAGCTCGTCGAGCGCTTGCACGCCAGCGGCACGCCCTGGGGAATCGTCACCAACAAGCTCAGCCTCTACACGGAGACGCTTGTCGCACGGCTGCCATGGCCGCACCCGCCACAGTGCATCGTCAGCGGTGACACCACGCCTCACCCCAAACCCGCCCCCGATCCGCTGCTCCACGCCGCTGAACAACTCGGCATCGCTGCCGCGGACTGCGTCTACATCGGCGACGACTTGCGCGACATGCAGGCCGCCCGTGCGGCGAATATGCGCGCCGTGGCCGCCGCCTATGGCTACTGCGGCCACTCCGAACCCCTGACCTGGGGCGCAGACGCCATCATCTCCTCCCCACTTGAATTCCTTGAACTCGACTACATCTCCTGACGAGCGCTGCAATGCTGCCATCAGGCATACAATGATTTTTTCGGGGCCGACCCGGTTTCGACGTGGATAGCAAAACAGACAGGTGCATGCCGAGCCCCAGTACGCTCGATAAACCACTGGAAACAAAGTAACTGCGAACGACGAACGTTTCGCTCTCGCCGCTTAAACCCGGCGAGCCTCGCAACGGCTGGCCGATGGGCCGGGGTGGCAACACCTGCGAGGTCATGCACATTGGCTCGGACTCGGTTTTGCCACGCGACCGGGTTTTAAACCAAGTGGATCGCCCCAGACGAAGCGCGTCCGCCCGCGTCGCCGGGGTTAAATCCAAATGGCGTCACTAAGCATGTAGATCCTGCTGCGGAGGATTCGCGGACGGGGGTTCAATTCCCCCCGGCTCCACCAATTACCCGGGCCCGGAAAGTCTCCGGGCCCTTTTTCTTGCCCGAAATCCCCGCACCACGCGGGGATTTCGGCCATCTGTGCTGCGGGTGGCCGCCAGCCGAAACGCCTGAAATCGGCCACTTTCTCGGCCAGAGCCGTCTCTATTCTTCGTTTGGCCTGCGGGTAGGCGCAGTTCTGTCTCTTGCAAAATCAACAACTTACGCGCGGCATTTCATCGTCAACCAAGGCGACCGGTCAGGCACCAAGCCTGCCACACCGGTGCAATGGGAACATTTACGTTACCATTTGACTCATGAGCTACCAGATCAAAGAACTCCTGCTGGACGATGGCGACAGCCCCTTCGCGGAGTGGTTCGGGTCGCTGGAGGCCGTTGCCGCTGCCAAGGTGCGCGTCGCCGTCAGCCGGATGGAACAGGGCAACCTGTCCAACGTTGAGTGGTTTCGCGGCATTGGGGAATAAAGATCGACTGGGGGCCGGGCTTGCGCATCTATCTGGCCAAGGACGGTCTGAAGATCATCATCATGATCGGCGGCGGCACCAAGAAGCGTCAACAGCAGGACATCGACCAAGCGGTGTCGCTGTGGGAAGACTACAAGCGCGGCAAGGCATCAACCCAGAAAGGAAAGTGAACATGGCACTGACCCGTGATTTCAAAGAGACCGTGGCCGCGCGCGTGCAGAACGATCCGGCCTTTGCGCAGGCGCTTCTGGACGAGGCCATCACCCTGTTTGTCAATGGCGAGCCGGAATCGGCCAAGCTGATCCTGCGTGACCTGGTGAACGCCACGCTCGGCTTCGAGGCGCTGGCCGAGGAAATTCACAAGCCTGCCAAGAGCCTGCACCGGATGCTGTCGCAATCGGGCAACCCGACCATGAGCAACATCTCGGCTGTGTTTGCGGCCATCCAGCGCGCCCTCAAGGTCGAGGTGCACACCCAGATCGTGATGGCCTGATTTCAGGCATCAAACCCCGTGACCACCGCCCGCTGTGCCACCCAGTCGGTCGGCAGCGGATTGCGCTGTGGAACCACTGCAGACCCATGCACCGGGGCTGCTGGCCAGCCAGGATGCTCTGGATGATGGCCGGCTCCAGCAACGTCAGGCGCAGCAGCTCATTGACCGTCGAGTGGTGCAGGCCTTCGCGCTGGGCGATTTCGCTGCCGCTGCCGACTACGCCGTCGTCGAGCAGTTGCTGCCAGTAGAAGGCCCGCGTCAGTGCCACCAGCAAGGGCTGGTCAATCAGGCTGGCGACCTTGCCCGGCGACTCGACCGCCCCATCCGTCCGCACCATCACCTTGCTGGCGCCGCGTTTGCAGATCTTCAACGGGATGAAGGTGGACAGCTTGACCTGCCCGCCATCCCGGCGTTCGCGCGCCACGGGTCCACCCAAAGCCTGCACTTTCGGCTTCATGTCATTTCCTCTGAACCGCCCCGGTTTTGGTGGAGGCTTCACCTGGGTTCAGTCCCGCAGGTGGCGTACCGTATCAAACAATTTCCCAACCTCTACTTTTGACTGGTACAGGAGTTCGATGAAGCTTCACGCCCATGTAAGCACGGCTTTGTCGTGACCGAATCGGCCCCAGGGCTCCGAATACCCGCGCCCCGGCCCACTTACCAAAACAAAATCCCAACCCTCATGGGTTGGGATTTTTTTGCCCGTTTCCCCGGTGTTGGCACGGTTTGCTGGCATGGCTGGCGAGCGCCGCCGCCGCGAAGGCGGCGTTTGCGGCGCCGTCGACGCCTCTGTGTTCGCCGTTTTCGTTGTTGGTCACGCGAGCGTTTCAGGCGACTTGGCGGTCGAAAAACTGCTCGTCTTCGGTCGAACCTTTGAGCGCGGCGGTGGAGGCTTCGCTTTCGATGGTGGTGGTCACTGCGTCGAAATAGCCGGTGCCTACCTCGCGTTGGTGCTTGACTGCGGTGAAACCCAGTGGCGCCGCGGCAAATTCTTTTTCCTGCAGCTCGACGAAAGCGCTCATTTGCCGGCGAGCATAGCCGTGCGCCAGTTCGAACATCGAGTAGTTCAGCGCGTGAAACCCGGCCAGGGTGATGAACTGGAACTTATAGCCCATCGCGCCAAGCTCCTTCTGGAATTTGGCAATGGTCAAGTCGTCCAGGTTCTTTTTCCAGTTGAACGACGGCGAGCAGTTGTAGGCCAGCATCTTGCCAGGGAATTTGGCGTGGATGGCTTCGGCGAACGCTTTGGCGTAGGCCAGATCGGGCTTGCCGGTTTCGCACCACACCAGGTCGGCGTATGGTGCATAGGCCAGACCGCGCGAGACTGCCTGCTGCAGCCCCGGCTTGGTGCGGTAAAAGCCTTCGACCGTGCGCTCTCCGGTGCAAAAGGGCTTGTCGTTGTCGTCCACGTCGGAGGTCAGCAGGTCGGCGGCTTCGGCGTCGGTGCGCGCCACCAGAATCGTCGGCACGCCCAAGACATCTGCCGCCAGCCGCGCGGCCACCAGCTTGGCTACGGCCTCGCGTGTGGGCACGAGCACTTTGCCGCCCATGTGGCCGCACTTTTTCACCGATGCCAGCTGGTCTTCGAAATGCACGCCTGCAGCGCCGGCTTCGATCATCGCTTTCATCAGCTCAAAAGCGTTGAGCACGCCGCCAAAACCGGCTTCGGCGTCGGCGACGATGGGGGCGAAGTAGTCGATATAGCCTTCGTCACCCGGGTTTTTGCCTTCCATCCATTGGATTTGGTCGGCGCGGGTCAAGGTGTTGTTGATGCGCTTGACCACGCTGGGCACCGAGTTGGCCGGATACAGCGACTGATCGGGGTACATTTCTCCCGCGAGGTTGGCGTCCCCGGCGACCTGCCAGCCGGAAAGATAAATCGCCTGCAGTCCTGCCTTGACCTGCTGCATGGCCTGGTTACCCGTCAGCGCACCGAGCGCGTTGACGAAGGGCATGTCGTGCATCTGCCGCCACAGGCGCTCCGCTCCCCGCCGAGCCAGAGTATGCTCGGCGACCAGCGAGCCGCGCAGTCTCACGACGTCTTCGGCGCTGTAGCCACGTTTGATCCCCTTCCAACGCGGGTTTTGCGCCCAGTCTTGTTTCAAAGCCGCCACTTGCTGTTCACGATTCGTCATCGAACTCTCCAGGGTGAAAGAAAACCAGTGGCATCAGCTTAGCCGACTTTTGCAGCGCAACAACGTCTTATGTCTTATACAAGAGAGAAAAATAAATCATTAAAATTCAATTAGTTACTGGCATCGTTTTGCAATATGGGATATTTTTTTGCTTTGCGCAAATTTTTTACCCGCAGCGCAACAAGTCGATTCCACATGATGCCATGTCATTGCCACATGATGAAAATCAGGCCTCCCATCGTGTTCCTTGATTCGTCTCGCAATCCAAGCTCGCAGCATGCTGCCACACGAGCGCCGCGCAACATCGGCGAATTATTTTGGGTGTTCAATCACCTGACCTTGCTCGGTGTCGGCGGCGTGCTGCCTTTTGCCCAACGCATTTTGGTCGAAGACAAACGCTGGCTGCGTACCGATGAGTTCGTCGAAATGCTCAGCCTTGGCCAAGTGTTGCCGGGGCCGAACCTCATCAATCTGGCGTTGATGGTCGGACAGCACTTTTTTGGTTGGCGCGGCGCGGTCGTTGCGTTGAGCGGCATGCTCGCAGCCCCGCTGGTGTTGATTTTCATCGTCGCTCTGGCGTACTCCGGGTTCGCCCACACCCCTTTGGTGGCGCACGGCCTGCAAGGCATGTCGGCGGTGGTCGCCGGGCTGGTGATCGCCATGGCGGTCAAGCTGTTTCCTGCCATCCAGGCAAGACGGAGCAATTGGCTCTGGGCGGCGCTGGCATTCGGCGGGGTCGGAGTCTTGCGCCTGAATCTATTGTGGGTGCTGCTGGTTCTGGGCCCTCTGGCGGTCGGATTGGCCTGGTGGCAATTGCGGAGAAGCTGATGCGCTGGTTCGACGACGCTCTGCCGTTTTTCGCGCATTTTTTGCTGTGGTCGCTGCTATCGGTGGGCGGGGCCATCGGTTTGCTCCCCGATATGCACCGCTACCTGGTCGCCGAGCATCACTGGATCAACGACGCACAATTCACGTCGGCGCTGGCGCTCGGCCAGGCTTCCCCCGGGCCGAACATGATTTTGTTTGCCGCGCTGCTCGGTTGGCAGATTTTCGGCCTGCCCGGCGCGCTGCTCGCCGTCGTCGGGCTGATCCTGCCGTCGTCGCTGATCACCATGGCTTATTTCCGCTACAGTCGCATCCACCGCGAGCGCCTGTGGGTGCGCGCCATGCACGACGGCATGGCGCCGGTCACCGTCGGCTTGCTGCTGTCGTCGGGCTGGTTGCTCGCGCGGCACGAAGCCGCGGACTGGCAGCACATCGGCCTGATCGCCGCCACAGTGACGATGTCGTTGCGCACGCGGGTCAACCCCCTGTGGCTGCTGCTGGCCGGTGCGCTGTTCGGGGCGCTCGGATTGATTTGAAGGCTGACGTGACCTACCGCCTAGGCTCCTCCACCAGCGTCCCGCTCCGGGATACCGCGCAATTGCGGCAACTCGAACACGCTGCCGCACAAACCCTGCCGCCCGGCACGCTCATGCGTCGCGCCGGACAGGCCGTCTCCCGTTTGGCGCAGGCGCGGTTCGCACATGCGCGGCGCATTGCCGTACTCGCCGGCCCCGGCAACAACGGCGGCGACGGCTTGGCTGCAGCATTGCATTTGCAGCGTGCCGGGCGCGAAGTGCTGGTGCTTGCCTGCGGCGACACCTCGCTGCAATCCTGGGCGGCGCGGCTGCCGCCCGATGCCGCGAGCGTCTGGCAGGATGTTCAGGCGCAGCGAATTCCCTGTCGGCTGTTGTCCGCTGCCGACGATTTACCCGCCGCCGATCTGTACATCGACGCCTTGCTCGGCATCGGCCTGAGCGGCCCGGTTCGCCAGCCGCTTGCCGCGACCGTCCACGCCCTGCAGACGCCAAGCAGCACCCCCGTCCTCAGCGTCGACCTGCCCTCCGGTCTGGACGCAGACCGCGGCACGAGCGGCCCGGAGTGCGTGCACGCCACTGCCACGCTCAGCCTGCTCGGCGCCAAACCGGGGCTGTGCACCGGCCCGCAGGCCTGGCGCTGCGGGGAAGTATGGCACGACGACCTCGGCATCCAGCCGCCTTCCTCGCTCGCGCCGGCAGCGCATTGGCTTGGCGCCGACGTGGTGAGAGCGGCGTTGCCGCGTCTGCCGCTGGCCGCGCACAAAGGGCGCCGTGGTGACGTTCGGGTGATCGGCGGCGCCGCCGGCATGACCGGCGCAGCGCTGCTGGCCGCGCGCGCCGCCGCGCATCTCGGGGCGGGCCGGGTCTACGTCGGGCTGCTCGCTCCCCTGGCCGCGCAGGTGGATGCACCGGCGCCGGAGCTGATGTTGCGTCCGCCCGGTTCGTTGCTGGGCGCGCAGGCGGCTGCGGGTTGTTTGCTCTTCGGCCCCGGCGCCGGTACCGCAGCCGCGGCACACGATGCGTTGCAACGCGCGCTGGCCGACCCCATGCCGCTAGTGCTCGACGCTGACGGCTTGAACCTGCTGTCGGCCGGCAGCAACTGTGAAGGACTGCAGGCAGCAGTGCGGCAGCGCACCGCGCCGACCGTGCTCACCCCGCACCCGTTGGAAGCCGCCCGTTTGCTCGGCACCACCGCCGCCGCGGTGCAGGCCGACCGCCTGCGCGCCGCCCGCGACCTCAGCGCCCGTTTCTCCGCCTGGGTGGTGCTCAAGGGGGCAGGCAGCGTCATCGCCTCGCCGCAACAGGAACTCTGGGTCAACTCCAGCGGCAACGGACTTCTCGCCACCGCGGGCAGCGGCGATGTACTCGCTGGCGCCATCGCCGCGCTGCTGGCCGCCGGATCGCTTCCGCACGGTGTGCACGCCGCAGTCTGGCTGCATGGCGCCGCAGCGGACGCCTTCCTCGCCGACCGCGGCCCTGCCGGGTTTTGCGCCAGCACACTGCCAGAGTGGATGGCACGGGCATGGAACTGGCTGCTCCATGGAAAAAGCACCACGCCGTTTGACGGCAACACCTGATTTTGCTAAGGTTTGCGCATGATCATGATCGAACACCACGTAGCGCGCATGCCTGTGGCACCCATCCATGTCGCGTGTGCCCCGGCAAATTTCCGCATGGGAGGCAAGTCCCATGAACGCAAGGCGCACGATCCGCGTCGTGTACAGTCGTTTGCCTGCCTGCGGCGACTAGGCGGCGTTCCCGTCATGGCTGCGCGCGTCTGAACGGACTCTCAACAGTATTTGTGTTTTGACCTCAAGCGCCCGCGGCTGCTGCCTCCGGGCGCTTTTTTACTAGTTTCGGCTCTCCACCACCCTTCATCGCCATGCTCCAGAACACCGGCTTTTTCCGACTACCCACCGGCGGCAGGGCCCTGCAGCCGCGACAGCCCAGCCGCCCGATCGTCGCCCCCGATCTGCTGGACGCAGCCTTTGTCAAATTCTGGAGTTGAAACCATGCTCAAACACCCCGAAACCAAATACGCCGCCTTTGCGCCAATCGGACTCAAAGACCGCACCTGGCCCGACAAAGTCATCACCCGCCCCCCCATTTGGATGAGCACCGATTTGCGCGACGGCAACCAAGCGCTGTTCGAGCCGATGGATGCGCAGCGCAAGATGCGCATGTTCAAAATGCTCTGCGCCATCGGCGTCAAGCAAATCGAAGTGGCTTTCCCCTCGGCGTCGCAAACCGACTTCGACTTCGTGCGCGAACTCATCGAAGGCGGCCATATTCCCGATGACGTCACCATCGAAGTCCTCACCCAGGCGCGCGAAGACCTCATCCGTCGCACCTTCGACTCGCTGCGCGGGGTCAAGCAGGCCATCGTCCACGTCTACAACGCCACGGCGCCGAATTTCCGCCGCATCGTGTTCAACGTCGATCAGCCCGGGTGCACGCAAATCGCCGTCAATGCCGCCCGGCTGATCAAACAGCTCGCCGCCGAGCATCCGCAGACCCGTTGGACTTTCCAGTACAGCCCTGAAGTGTTCAGTGGCACCGAACTGCCGTTTGCGCTGCAAATCTGTAACGCCGTGACCGAAGTCTGGCAGCCGACGCCGGACAACAAAATCATTTTCAACCTGCCGGCCACGGTGGAAATGAGCACGCCCAATATCTACGCCGACCAGATCGAATGGATGCACCGCCACCTCGACCGGCGCGACAGCATCATCTTGTCGCTGCATCCGCACAACGACCGCGGCTGCGCCGTGGCGGCCGCAGAGCTCGGCATCATGGCCGGGGCCGACCGGGTGGAAGGCTGTCTGTTCGGCAACGGCGAACGCACCGGCAACGTCGATCTGGTCACGTTGGCGCTGAACCTGTATTCGCAAGGCATCGATCCGGGGTTGGATTTTTCCAATATCAACGCCGTGGCGCGCACGGTGGAGGAATGCACCCAGTTGCCCATTCATCCGCGTCACCCATACGCCGGCGATCTGGTATTCACCGCGTTTTCCGGCTCGCACCAGGACGCGATCAAAAAGGGCCTCGCCGCGCAAAAACCCGACGCCATCTGGGAAGTGCCGTATCTGCCGGTCGACCCGGCAGACCTCGGGCGGACCTACGACTCGGTCATCCGCGTCAACAGCCAGTCGGGCAAGGGCGGCATCGCCTACTTGCTCGAAACCACTTACGGTCTGGTCATGCCGCGCCGGCTGCAGGTGGAATTCAGCGGCGTGGTGCAGCAGCACACCGACGCCACCGGCACCGAAGTCACCGCGCAACAGCTCTGGCAGATGTTCAACGCCGAATACGTCACCCAGGAGCAGCCGTTGCGTCTGCACGCCTACCACCTGAGCGACCATGGCAGCCGCCAGGGCATTCGCATCGAACTCGATCTGGCCGGACACCGTCTGAACCTCAGCGGCGAAGGCAATGGCCCGATCGATGCGGCCATCCACGCCTTACGCCTGCCGGTGGCGGTCCATAGCTACGAAGAACGCGCTCTCGGCCTGGGAGCGGATGCCAAAGCCTCGGCCATCGTCGAAATGGCGCTCGAAGGCCTGCCCGCGAGCACTTTCGGTGTGGGGATCGACGCCAACATCGTCACGGCGTCGATTCGCGCCATCATCGCCGGCGCCAACCGTCTGCTGCAACGCGTGGGGCCGGAAAAGGCGCAGACGTATCTGGCGGCCTTGCAAACGCGCATCCGCGCCGTCGCCTGAGCGCGCCACTCTGCCCGCTGCGCGGGCCCGTGCGCGTGCGCTGCCGCCCATGGCCCGCAGTGCACGCGCTGTCCTCTGTTTGATCCATGACGGCAGAACGCTCCGCCAGTACCCGCTGCGAGCCCGCCATCGCCACGGGCTGGCGCAGCACGTGGTATCGGCTGATGTACTACCACGACCGGCCCGACGAGCGGCTGTTCGACATCGCGCTCATCGCGCTGATTTTGTTGAGCGTGCTGGTCACCATGCTCGACACCGTGGCCGCGATCCACGCACGCATCCACGCGGTGTTTCACGGCCTGGAATGGCTGTTCACCGTTCTTTTCACCATCGAATACTGTTTGCGGCTGGCCGTGGTCAAACAGCCGCTGCGCTACGCCAGCAGCTTTCTCGGCATCATCGACCTGCTGGCGATCCTGCCGAGCTATCTGGAGCTGATTTTCACCGGCTCCGGCCATCTGATGGTCATCCGCATGCTGCGGGTGCTGCGCATTTTCCGCATCCTCAAACTCACGCAGTACACCGGCGCGTCGAACCAATTGCTCGACGCACTCTACCGCAGCCGCAACAAAATCCTGGTGTTCGTCGTCAGCGTGCTGGTGCTCACCACCATTTTCGGCTCGATCATGTACCTGATCGAAGGACCGCAAAACGGTTTCACCAGTATTCCGCGCGGCATTTACTGGGCCATCGTCACCATGGCCACCGTCGGCTTTGGCGACATCACCCCCAAAACCGCGCTGGGGCAAATCATCACCTCGGCGATGATCATCATCGGCTACGGCATCATCGCCGTACCCACGGGCATTTACTCCGCCGAGCTGGTCAACGCCGCGCGCCTTCAGCGCCATCTCGCCAAGGCCAACAACCACCATGCCCTCACTTGCCCGCGTTGCGGCTTGCAGGGGCATGAAGAGGACGCGCGGTTTTGCCGCCGCTGCGGCCAGCCGTTGCCGGGAACGCCGTTCAGCGCAGAAACAGTTTCCCCGGATTCATCAAATTCTGCGGATCGAGCGCCTGTTTGATCGCGCGCATCTGCGCCAGCGCAATCGGGCTGGCGTAGCGCTGCAGCTCCTCACGCTTGAGCTGGCCGATCCCATGCTCGGCGGAGAACGTCCCGCCGCAGGCCACCGCCGCGTCGTGCACGATGCGGTTGCACGCCTGCTGGTGTGTGGCCAGAAACCGCGCCGGGTCCTCGCCGAGCGGCGCCTGCACGTTGTAATGCAGATTGCCGTCGCCCAAATGGCCGAACACCACCAGCCGCGCGCCTGGAAACGCCTGCGTCACCAGTTCGGCGGTGGACTCGACGAACGCCGCCAGACGCGGCAGCGGCACCCCCACGTCGTGCTTGATGTTCAGCCCTTCGGCTGACTGCGCCAGCGGGATCGACTCGCGCAAATGCCACAGCGCCCTGCTCTGCGCCAGCGAATGCGCCACCGCGGCATCTTTGATCATCCCGGCGGCGAGCGCCGCCTCGAGCACGGCCTGCAGCCGCGCGCGCGCCGGCGTTTGCGCGTCGGCTGCGCTGGTTTCGAGCAACACACACCAGGCACTGGGCAGCGCAAACGGCAAAATCTGCTGCGGAAAATGCGCCTGCACGAGTTGCAGGCTGTGCGCGCTCATCAGCTCGAAGGCTGTCAGCTCGCAGCCCAGCCTGGCCTGCGCCAAGCCGAGCAAATCGATCGCCGCGCTCACGTCGGTCACCGCCGCCAGCGCAGTGACCTGCGCGCCAGGCAGGGGAAACAATTTGAACGCCGCCGCGGTGATGATGCCCAGAGTGCCTTCGGCGCCGACGTACACATCGCGCAAGCTGTACCCCGTGTTGTTTTTACGCAAAGTGTTCAGCGCATCGAGCACTTCGCCCTGTGGCGTGACCACCTCCACGCCCAAGCACAGTTCGCGCGTGTTGCCATAGCGCAGCACGGCCGTACCACCAGCGTTGGTCGACAGATTGCCACCGATGGTGCAACTGCCCTCCGCGGCGAGCGACAACGCAAACAAGCGACCGGCCTCGGCAGCCGCCTGCTGCACCGCGGCGAGCACGCACCCGGCTTCGGCGACGAGCACATTTCCCGCCGCATCGACGGCGCGAATGCGGTTCAGCCGCCGTGTACTCAGGACGATCTGCTGCCCGCTGGCATCGGGCGTGGCGCCGCCGACCAAGCCGGTATTGCCGCCTTGCGGCACCACCGGCACGCCGTGCAAAGCGCAGAGCTGCACCACTTCGGCCACCTGCGCCGTATCGGCGGGCAGCACCACGGCCAGCGCCTTGCCGTGGTAACGCTTGCGCCAATCGGTCGCGAACGGGGCGCACTGCTGCGGCTCGGTGAGCACGTGCGCACTGCCGAGCAGCGCGCGCAGCGCGTCGATGAAACGGCGGCGGTCAGCCGGTGTCATCCCCTGCCCCCGGCGCGCAAAAAGCCGGCAATGCAGCCAAACAGGCACAAGGCCAACAGCAGTTCCAAAGCGCCGAGCGCGCGCGACGCCGCCGCCGGGTCGGTCAACGCCCGCGTCACCCCTTCGGCCGCGTAGAACCACAACAATAGACTCAACCAGCCGAAGGTGAATGCCCTGCCGCGCAGCACCCCCGGCACGGCGATCAGCAGCGGCACCACCTTGAGCACCAGCAGCGACCCGCCAGGATGCAACGGCGCAACCCACACCTCCCACAGCACGCACAGCGACACCAGCGCCAGCAGACTGGCCACCGCGCCGCGGTGAAAAACGTGCCGCCAATTGCGCACGGACCCAGATTGCGTGCAACCGGTCATGGCCGTGGCGCGTCTCGATCCAGCGCCAATTTGCGCGCCGCATCCGCCAGCCGCTGGCCCAGCGCGAACGCCAGCCGATGCTCCTCGGCGCTGACCGCCGCGCTCGCATCCGCCCCGGCGACATGGCTCGCGCCATAAGGCGTGCCACCGCTGCGCGTGGTCATCAAATCGGGCTGACCAGCATACGGTAGCCCGACGAGCAGCATGCCGTGGTGCAGCAAAGGCAACATCATGCTCAGCAGCGTGCTCTCCTGCCCACCATGCAAGCTGCCGGTGGAGGTGAACACCGCCGCCGGCTTGCCCGCCAGCGCGCCCGACAACCAAAGCGGCGATGTCTGATCGAGAAAATATTTGAGCGGCGCGGCCATATTGCCAAACCGCGTCGGCGACCCCAGCGCCAGTCCGACACACTGCTGCAGATCGGCCAATTCCGCAAACGGTGGGCCGTCTGCCGGCACGGGCGGCTCCACACGTTCGACCACCGCGCCCACCCGCGGCACCGTGCGCACCCTTGGCAGCATGCCTGGCACGCTGGCCACGCCTTGCGCAATGCCCTCGGCCAGCGCCCGCGTGCCACCATGTACGCTGTAATACAACACCAGAATTTCGTTCATGCCGCTATCGTATTGCCATGCACCGCCTGCGCCCATCCGACACGCTCATGGCCAGCCTGCGCACATTGGCAAAACGCTTCGCCCAGGACAATCTGGCGCAAACCGCAGGCAGCCTGACCTTCACCACGCTGATTTCTCTCGTCCCACTGCTCACCGTGGCGCTGGCGGTGTTCACCGCTTTCCCGGCATTCGACCGGTTGCAGGGACAGGTGCAGGCCCATCTGACGCAAACCGTGCTACCCGACGGACTGTCGGACAAGGTGTATTTCTACCTGCGCGACTTCGCCGCCAAAGCCAAGGGCCTGGGATTGGTCAGCGTGATGTTTCTCATTGTCACCGCCACCTCGATGCTGCTGACCGTCGACCGCGCGCTCAACGCCATCTGGCGCACGCCGCGCCCGCGGCCACTGGCGCAGCGCGTGCTGCTTTACTGGGCGGTGTTCACCCTGGGGCCGCTGGTGCTCGGCGCAAGCATCGGCTTGATGAGCTACGTCGCCGTCGCACAACGGCACCTGCTGCACCAAATCCCCGGAGGCGTCAGCGCGCTGATCGGCTTGACGTCCTGGGCCATCATGGCGCTGGCGCTGGCTGCGTTGTTTCGCTTCATCCCCAACACCGACGTGCAATGGCGCGACGCGCTGATCGGCGGTGTCGTCGCCGCGCTGGCGTTCAGTGCCGGCGGTCGGGCGCTGGCTTGGTACTTCTCCTCCGTCACCACCTACACCGCGATCTACGGCGCGTTCGCCTCGCTGCCGCTGTTCCTGCTGTGGTTGTATTGCAGTTGGATCGCCGTGCTCGCCGGCGCCATGATCGCTGCCTACCTCCCGGCACTGCGCGTGCGTGCCATCCACCGCGATGCCTACGCCGGGGCAGACTTTCTCCACGCCATCGAGATCCTCAAACAACTCGACCAAGCGCGCCGCGCACCGGACTGCGGGCTACCGCTGGCCACCCTGTCGCAGCGGCTGCGGCTGGACCCATTGCAACTGCAGGAATTGCTTGTCGTGCTGCAGCGTCTGGGTTGGGTCGGGCGGGTCGCGCCGGCAACACGCGGCCCCGCACGCTGGGCATTGCTGTGCGACCCGCACGCCACGCCGATCGGCCCGTTGATCGACGCCCTGCTTCTCGACGCACGACAAGCGGCACGCACTGCCCCGCAACTGGCGCGGATGCTGAGCGACGAAGAGCGCGGCTGGCGGCTGAATCGGCTGCTTGCCGCTGAGGTGCAATCTGACATCTCACTGCGCACTAGATGACGTCAACTGGTGCCTGCACAACACGGTCTTGCAACTCCATAGCTTGACCACGCGGCACAGCGACCATTTGTCGCAACCGCATTTATTTTGCAGTCCGTTGACTTATATCAACGACGAACCGATCGGTTTTGCAATGAGTATTGTTCTATTCAATTCGCCACTTGCGACATAAGTCACATTTTTTGCAAATTTTGCATACGCCGTGGCATGAACTGGCTGTTTTGGCGCGGAAGCACCGATAACATGCCGCTCAGTGTTAATTACCCTTTACGCTCATGCACCATGCTAGCTCTTGATGGCTGTTCTATCCGGGGTTTTTTGCCCTCCCGGTGCGCTTTTCCTCGGGTGGCATGTGGTGCTCGGCGTGTGTTTTATCTCGGTTTATGAGCTGGCTTTCCTGGCTGCGCAAACAGGCCGCAGCCGTTTCCACCAACGCCGATGACGCAGCGCAGACGCACACGGTCGCGGACCCCGCCGACGATCAGCCCACAGCCGCCATCGGTGATGCCCCTACGACCGTCGATGGGCTGGATTTCTACGAAGCCATCGGCGTTCACCAGCGCTGGAAGAACCGTCTCAAGGCCGCAGTGACGGGGCAATCCGGCGAGCGACTCGACGCCGAGGCCGTCGGGCGCGCCGATGCCTGTGCGCTGGGCGTCTGGCTGGGGCAATTGCCAGCGCAGGCAGCGATTCCTGCCGACCTGCTCGACGCCTTGCGCGCAGAGCACGCCGAATTTCACCGTCTGGCAGCGCAAATCATTCGCCTGGCCGACTCCGGGCAGACCGAGCAGGCGCTGCAGGCGTTGCGCACCGACGCGCCGTACAACCGCGCATCGCACCGCGTGACCAAGCTGCTCAGCCGCCTGTATCTCGAACTCACCGCGCGCCAAAACGCGCCCAGCCGCTGACCTTGCGATGTCGCCCATCACGCCCGCCCCGCTTTCCACCGACGACGTGCTGCGCCACATCCCCAGCGGCGTGGTGGTGTTCGACGCCGCCGGCCAGGTCACGCACATCAACCCAGCGTGTCTGGAACTGTTGCGCTTGCGGCTGCACCCGGCAGAGCTGATCGGTCAAGGCTGGCGGCGGTTTTTCGACCACATCGCCCCGCTGTTCTCCGACGCCCAAGCCGAGCTGGCGCGCGTCAAGAGCCTGATCCACCAAGACGCTGCCGATGCGACCGAAATCGCATTGCGCGACGGCCGACTGCTGCTGCGGCACTACGTGCCCATCATCCATCGCCACGACATCCTCGGCGCGGTGTGGCAGTTGCAGGATGTATCGGCGATCAAGGAACAGCAGCGACAGCTCGAATTTCTCACCGAGCGCGATCCGTTGACCGGGCTGCTCAACCGCCGCGGCTTCGACCGCCGCCTGACCCTGCTCGAACGCCATCCTCTGGGCCAGCACGGTTTCACCCTGGCCTTGCTCGACCTGGACGATTTCAAGCGCGTCAACGACACCCTCGGCCACGCCGCGGGCGATGCCGTGCTCGTCGAAGTCGGCAACCGCCTCAAAAACCTGGTGCGGCTGACGGACATGCCGGCGCGTATCGGCGGCGATGAATTCGCCATCCTCATGCCCGAGTGCCGCACCGAGGAACAGGCCGTGGTCGTCGGCGATCGTTTGCGCCACATGATGGACGCACCGTTCACCGTCGACGGGGTAGAGCTGCGCTTGGCCTGTTCGATCGGCCTGGCGGTGCAGCGCGGCAGCAGGCAGGGGCAATGCGCGCTGTTCCAGCGTGCCGATCTGGCGCTGTACGACGCCAAGCAAGCTGGGCGCAACCGCTTCAAATTGTTCTCGCAGCGGCTCAAGCACCAGTTCGACACACTCAACCAGCAGCGCGACCTGCTGCGGCAGGCGCTCGACCAGCGCCGGCTGGAGCTGCACTACCAACCCATCCTCACCCTGAGCGACGACGCGAATGGGCCGGTGGTGCGCAAATTCGAAGTGCTGCTGCGGCTGCGAGACGCGCAGGGGCAGTTGCGCCGCGCCGAAGAGTTCGAGTCCGCGCTGGCCGACCCGCAGCTCGGCACCGAAATCGACCGTTACGTGCTCGACGCCGCACTGCGGCAGATGCGCCAGTGGCAGCAGCAAGGACTCGATCTGCGTCTGGCGGTGAACATTTCGCCGCATCATTTCTCCCACCCCGAGTTCGTGCCGACGGTCAAAGCGCTCCTGCAGGCTCACCCCGAAATCGTGCCGCAGCGCCTGAGCCTGGAAATCACCGAGCACGGCCCGGCGTTGAGCTTGCGCGTGGTCAGCGCCACCATCCTCGAACTGCGCCGCATGGGACTGTCGATCAGCCTGGACGACTTCGGCACCGGCAACGCCAGTCTGGCGCATTTGCAGCAGTTCGACGTCTCGGTGGTCAAAATCGACCGCAGCTTCGTGCGTGAACTGCTGCGCGACGGCGTAGACATGAGCCTGAGCTACGGCATGTTGCGGCTGGCGCAGATGCTGGGCATCGGTGCCATTGCCGAGGGCGTGGAAACCCGGGCACAGTGCCGGGCGCTGAGTCTGCTGGGTTTTCGCCATTTACAGGGCTATTTGTTCGCCCAACCCATGCCCGCCGCCGCCGTTGCCGACTGGCTGGCGCAGGCACCGCAACAACTGGGTTGGCTGCGCGATCTGTCCGGCCCGATGATTGCAGACGCCGAACGAGCCGTGCAGGCGCTAGTGACGCACCGCATGCGGGCGCGCAAGCTGCTCTCGCGCACCCTCGACGCCGCCGAGGCCCAGGAGCTGCGCCACCCCGATGCGCTGCAGCGCTGCGACCTCGGCCGCTGGCTCACGGCCCACGCCGCGCAATGGGGGCATGCTGCGCAATACCAGCGGCTGGTGCAGGCGCACCAGCATTTTCACCATTGCATGACCGCCGCGCTGGATCAAAACGACGCGGCGCTCGACCTGCAACTCAGCCAGGCCAGCGAAGAAGTCCACGCGGCGTTTTGGGAGTGGATTTTGTTCGAGTCTGCACACAGCGGGCAGGCCGCTGCCGCAGGACAGCGCAAATGACGCCATGCACCCGACTGCACCTGCGGCAACGGCGCCCGTCGCCCATCGTGTCGCACGTCTGCATTTTTCGCGGCGCTGCTTTTGCCAGTCCGTCCCGCACGCGCCACCACGTCGTCGTCGAACCATGAGCAAGCTTTTGATTTTTTTGCCTGACGCCATCAGCCATGCCGTCGAATTGCGCGTTCCGCGGCTGCACATCGGCCGGCACGCGCACAACACCATCGTCCTGCCCGACCCGCACGTCAGCGGCGTACACGCCGTGTTGCAGCACACCGACAGCGGTTGGTGGATCGAAGATTTGGGCAGTACCAACGGCACCTGGATCAACGACCGCCGGGTGCAATCGTCGCTGCTGCTGCCCGAAGACGTGCTGCGCATCGGCGGCTGCACGCTGCGGCTGCTGCTGTCGGCCGGCAAGCTCAAAGCCAGCGGCTCGCGCGACGCTCCGTTCGACGAGGCGCTGACCGTGCCCGGCGACTTCGGCCCCACCGACCTGATGCGCCCGCCGCAGGGATGAACAAAAAACCCGTTTCCCCGCAACGCCCGGGTCTGCTGCAGCGCCTGGTGCGCTTCGTGCGCCACCCGGCCACCGACTGGGCGGCCACGCAAATCGACCCGGCGCTGCAGCGTGACGCCGCGCGGGAAAAGGCGCGGCAACGCGAACTGCGCCGGCTGGAGCGCGCGGCACAAATGATCCGCGACGAGGAATTCGAATTTTTGCGCCGCGAAATGCGCAACCGCAAAGTCCGCACCTCGGCAGCGCTCGAAGGCCTGACCCTGCCGCCCACGCTGCAGCCGCCGCTGCAGCCGGCTTCGCGACTGCACACCCTGCACAAAATCGACGCCATCGAGCGCCAGATCCAAAACGAACAGCGCGCGCTGACCGCACCGCAGCAAACCGCCGCGTTGTACGCGCAAAGCGGCCTGGCGCGGGTGGGCTTTGGCGCTTCCACGCTGCGCTCAGGATCGCGCCGGGCGGCAACGCCGCGCTGGTCCTACACCCAGCCGCTGGGCGCGTCGCGGCCGCAGACCACGCTGCCTGCTGCCAGCACGCAGCCGCCTGCCCCGGCGCATACCGTGCTGCCCACGCCGGCGGCCGTCGAGCTGGCGGCATTCGACTTTGCCGACGGCCGCGATGCACAGGTCGAATCGCAATTGCTCACCAGTGTGCAAACCGAGCCGGATGCGCAGGCCGTCGAGTGGATTTTTCAAGCGCTGCTCGATTTTTATTGGGCCACGGCGCAGCACGACAAACTGCAAGAGCGCACGCTGGACTACGTCCAGCGCTATGGCCGCACGCCGTTGCCCCGTCCCGAATTCAGCGTCGCGCAGCACACGGCGCAGACCGCGAGCTTCATGGCCGCCGAACATTTCGATGCGCTGCAACTGCGGGCGTTCGAGCGCTTCGTCGCCGAGCCGTCGGCGCATCTGGTGCTCGATTGGAGCGGGTTGATCGACGTGCCCGAGGCGCAGCATGCCGCGCTGGCGCAGGCGCTGCGCCAGCTCAACGACCGCAGCGTCGAACTCGAACTGCACGGCGCCGACCAGTTGTTGGCGGCCACGCGGCTGCAATCCCGCCCTGCTGCCCAGGCGCACGCCGCGCTGTTTTTGCAGGTGTTGCGTCTGCTCGACGATGAGGCCGGATTCGTCGATCTGGCCGTCGAACTGTCGGTCGAGCGCGGCTGCTCGCCGGTGGACTGGGAACCGCCGCGTTTCACCCGCAGCGGCAACCCGCACACGTCGGCCACGACGCAACACCGGCTGCACGCCACCACGCTCGCGCTGTCCTCGACGCACGTCGTCGAAGCCCCCGCCATCCAGACCACGGCGCGGCTGGGCGGCGATCTGCGAGGCGGCGACGAATCCTTTTTGCGCGGTTTGAGAGCACAATCTTTACGTTCTGACGCCATCACCGTGGAACTCGACGCCGTGCGGCGGATGGATTTTGCCGCCGCCACCGCGTTGCTCAACTGGGTCGAAGCGCAAGTGCAGCTGGGCAAGACCATCGAGCTGCGCGGCGCGCACACCTTGCTGGCGCCGTTTTTACGTTCCGTCGGCCTGACGG